>Ga0080004_1117848_pt1 | contig 98352 bp, 103 predicted proteins | sample WasSprMetagenome_FD_69207 | JGI IMG/M metagenome (GOLD analysis project Ga0080004, IMG submission 69207) | Sulfidic aquatic microbial communities from Washburn Spring, Yellowstone National Park, USA - WS (SPADES assembly) (version 2) | ecosystem: Environmental > Aquatic > Thermal springs > Hot...
CTAGGGCAATCCAAATAAAAGTTGCCATTGAAGTACCAATTGCTAATTTGACAGGAGCACTTAAAAGATAGATGAATGAAGGCACAAGAGCATAACCACCGCCTAAACCAATAATTCCGGTCCTTCTCAATAAAATCATAGGCAAAATCCCACGTTACCTCCTCCCACTTTCCTTCACCTCTTTTCCCTCTCCTGATGAGAGGCTTCTTAAGCCTCTTCGGATGTTCCACGTACTGTTTCATCGCAAGTACTCGAGCACACAGCCTTCCCTGGTTCCAAGGGTGTTCAGGATCTCCTTCGATCTTTTCAAGCTTGCCATCTTTTACATAAGCCAAAACACCACAACCTCCGTGGCATCCAGGGCCAGCGGACCAACTTGTCGTTCTTACGACCTCAATCCCCTTTTTTTCCATAATTTTCTCCCCCTGTATATACTATAAGGACCTTACAGCTTTCCTCAAGGGAGTTCCCAAAAGAGCAAAAGCTCGTTTCTCCTTCAATACGATCGAATTCTTCCTCATGAAGAAGAGCGGAAAGCTTTCCCTCCGGCCCGATTAGTAATATGGAGGATATAGCCGGAAATCGTTTGCCTTGTCAACAAAAAACTCTGGAACTCTGGTACGCCGATGTGGTAACCTGAACGGGCGTTTATCGAGGAAGATGAAAGTTTTTGACCGTTTTAACATCTCGTCTATCTCCTATTTGCTTCTTTTTTGGACATTCTGGTTTCTCACTTTTACAGTGCGAACAATTTTAGCACCTATAGCGCCCTTACTTGAGGATGAGTTTGGGGTATCCCATACGGCCTGTGGGGCGCTATTTGCGTTTATATCTGCAGGGAATGGGGTAGCACTTTTTCTTATGGGTATATTTTCCAATGCAATAGGACACAAGAGATCGATCGTTCTTTCTTTCACTTCGAACGGCCTTTTTCTAATACTTCTTTCTCAGAATACCGTTTTTTTCCTCTTTTATCCCCTCCTTTTCGTCTTGGGATTCACAGCAGGAACATATCTTCCTTCATCATTGGCACTAATTACCAAAGTTTACAGTGAGAAACTTTGGGGAAAGGTAATCCCGATCCACGATTCCGCAGCATCTGCAAGCATATTTCTTGCACCGTTTATCGCTTATTATCTTCTAAAGTACACATCTTGGCGCGGCGTCTTTTTGATCGTTGGTCTTTCATTCGTGGTCATCACTCTCATTTTTTATCAAATAACGAGGGATGTGGAAGAAATAAGGGTTGAAAGGGGAGACACTAAGAGGATTTTTTTTGAGATCGTAAAAAACAGGACTCTATGGATCATAAGTCTCGTCCTCGTTTTCTCTGCTGGCGGTAATATGGGCCTCTACTACATACTTCCCCTTTACCTCTCAAAAGAGCTTTTACTCGATATTTCTTTTACTCAGAAGGTGCTCGGTTTCTCGAGGTTAGGTGCCTTTATTTTCGTATTTTTTATAGGCTTCGTTCTTGACTTCTTAGAGCTCAGGAAATTCCTTTTCTTACTTCTTTTTACATCCGGCATTCTCACCTTCTTTATCCCCTTTTCGGAAAAAGACCACATGGTTTACGTTCTTTTCTCTCAGGCAACGATAATCTCTGCTATGTTTCCACTCTCTTTTGTACTGAGCTCCAGGATCATCCCCCTCGAGAAAAGGGCATTCGCAATGGGCTTTATTGTTTCTATTGCCTCTGCGGTTGGGATAGGACTCATTCCTTACATCCTTGGGATTTTCGGGGATAATTTGAGTTTTGCCCTCGGAATAAAGATACTTGGCATTTTAGTCACTGTAACGAGCTTTGTAGTTTTAAAGATTAAAGAATAACTTAGCCCCTTAGTGGTTTCCTGACAAAAAGACGAATCCCTGAAAATAAATAATCGAGGCCTGAGAGCAAAGCAAAAAGCCCCGTTAAGTAAAAGAAATAGAACTGGTAGCGTCCCCTGTCTGACCAGAGGACATAAAAAATGGTGATAACCTCAAGGGCTGTGCATATCTTTCCGAGAAGCCTTGGTCTCGGTACGCTCTGATAGGAGAGGTTATAGAGAATAAGAAAACCGAGAAGCACAAAAAAATCTCTGAAAACAACGATGAGAGTTACCCATCGGGGAATGATGTTTTTGTATGCTAATACGAGGTATGATGAGACTAACATAAATTTATCTGCTAAGGGGTCTAAGAATGCTCCAAGATCCGACTTCGATTTAAATGTTCTGGCGATAAGACCATCGAGAAGATCGCTTAGGCCCTGGAAAACAAAGATAAAGAGAGCTAAGTTAAATCTCTCCTTGATTACAAAGGAGAGAAAGAGGAAGGTGGTGAGGAGCCTGAAAATGGACAATACATTGGGTATAGTCATTCTCTGTAAAGATTCTTAAAAGTTGCGTACTTGTCGATGAAAGCGAGCCTAACTGTGTCTGTTGGCCCATTTCTTTGTTTACCTATTATTATCTCTGCTACACCCTTATTAGATTCCTTATCCTTGTGATAAACCTCGTCCCTGTATATGAATAGAATTAGATCAGCATCCTGCTCTATAGCTCCAGATTCACGTAAATCCGCAAGCCGCGGCCTTTTGTCCTCCCTCTGCTCAACCATCCTGTTGAGCTGGGATATTGCAATTACGGGGATTTTCAACTCTTTTGCAAGTGCCTTCAAGAACCTCGAAATTTCAGATATTTCCTGCTCCCTTCTTTCCGCATTGCTCCTGCCTTTTATCAACTGGAGGTAATCTATGATCAAAAGGCCCACACCATGCTCCCTACTTAGTCTCCGCGCCCTAGCTCTCAGTTCCAAAATGCTCATGGAAGGAGAATCATCGATAAAGATCTTAGCTTCCGAAAGTCTTCCTGCTGCCTGGAAGATTCTTTGGAGTTCAGAGCTCGAGAAGGTACCCGTTCTTAATCTCGTATGATCAACTTCCGCTTCTGAACTTAGCATTCTTGTAACGAGCTGCTCCTTTGACATCTCCATTGAGAAGATCCCAACGGGAACAGGCGAATCCTTTAACATTGAGACATACTGAGCGATGTTCATACAGAATGCGGTCTTACCCATGCTCGGTCTTCCCGCAACAACTATGAGGTCGCATGGTTGTAAGCCGCTTGTCAATCTGTCAAGTTCTATGAAACCTGTTGGTATGCCAGTAACAGCCTGCTTCTGTTCGTATAGCTTCCATATCGTCTTCACGTTCTCTTTTACCACGTCCTTAATATGATAGAAGGAGGGCTTAAACTTTTTCTCAGAAACCTGGAATATCATTTTTTCAGCGTCATCCACGTAATCTTCCACATCCAGGTCAACCTCGTGGCTTTTTTCGATAATTTCATTCGCCACGTTTATGAGCTCTCTTAATATGGCCTTCTCTCTAACTATCTTTGCGTATTGGATGATGTTTGCAGCGCTTGGCATCATATCCACAAGGGAGCTCAGGTAAGTAACCCCTCCTACCTCTTCAAGGAGACCCCTATCCTTTGCGAGAGAGGTCAAAGTTATAATATCTATTGCCTCGCTCTTTTCGTAAAGCTCGATCATCAACTCATAAATCTTTCTGTGGGACTCCCTGTAAAAATCTTCTGGGGAAAGGATATCTATGACTTTGTTTATAGATTCCGAATCTATGAGTATACCACCAAGTACTGATTGCTCTGCCTCAATGTTCTGAGGAGGTACGCGGAAGTCCGGTTTTACCTTTTTATTCCTTCTTGCTCGACTGAGCTCCATTTAATCTTTTTTTTGGACCATGATCTTGGCCTGTGCTTTTATTCCCTGCCCTAAATCTATCTCAACGATGTGCATACCTTCGCTCTTGATCGGTTCCTCTATTTTAATGCTTCTTTTGTCTATAGAAACTTTCAGAGCGTTTTTTATAGCATCAGATATATCTTTCTGGGTGACCGATCCAAAGAGCTTACCGTCTTTTCCTATCCTTTTATAGACTGATATCTGGTTTTCCTCAATCAACTTTTTTATCTCCTCCGATCTTCTATGGAGTCTCTCTTTTTTCTTTTCTTTCTCTTTTATGAGGTGTTCCAATCTTTTTAGGTTTGCCTCCGTGGCGGGAACAGCGAGCCCTTTGGGAATAAGATAATTTCTGCCATACCCGTCTCTTATGTTTACCACATCACCCTTTTTTCCGATTCCTTGAAGATTTTCCGTAAGGATGACCCTCATGTTCTCCCCCTAACGTGAAAGAGTCGTAAAAGGAAGGAGGGCGATGATCCTCGCCACCTTGATCGCGTTTCTTAACTTTCTCTGGTGGTAGGCACACGTTCCTGTCATCCTTCTTGGCATTATCTTTCCTCTCTCTGTGATGAATTGCTTAAGGAGCTTAGGATTCTTGTAATCGATCTGGAGTCCTGGATCCTCACAGAATCGACAAACCTTTTTTCTCACATAGATCCTTTTTTTCTGTATTTCCTGGTTTTTTGCCTTGTTTATCATCTATTCCTCCATGAATTCTATTTTTTTTGCCTTTATCCTCAAAGTACCTCCATTTTTTCTTTCGGATTTTACAAGGATACCCAGGACCATTATCTTTTTTCCCTTCAGATTCTCTTCCCTTATCTTCCTTTCATTATCGAGATACATTACTTCCACCGTATTGAAGTCTTCAACTTCTACGGGGATGATAGCAATCTTCTCGCCCTTCGGAGTAAAAAAAACCCTCGTATTTTCCCTGACCTTTCCAGTTAAAATGATTCTGTTCAAGAATACTCACCTTCAAGCTCGTCGAAGATCACATGCTCAGGAGTTACCTTGGGGCCTTCTTCTTTGTCGTCGACCTTTATGAATAGGTGACGGAGCAAGTTGTCTTGCGTCTTGTAAAATCTGTCAAGCTGAGGTATTGCTTCCTTTTCTGCATCAAAGAGAATATAGTAATAGTGTCCCCTATCCATCTTCTTTATCGAATATGCGAGTCTCCTTACGGTCCAGTCGTCAAACCTTACGATCTTTGCACCTGTCCTCTCTATGTTTGCCCTTATCCTTTTAAGCAGTTCTTCCTTCTCCTCCTTCGGAGAGTCAGGATTTAAGATTATGATGTTCTCGTACCTTGGCACTTTTACTCTCCTTTCATCCTGTCTATAATTGTGCTTTTCAAAACTTTCACCCTTACCTTGTCTGATATCTCAAGGGTCACGTAATTATCTGTTATCCCTGATATTTTACCACATAAACCGCCAGCTGTAACCACTTCATCACCTTTTTTCAGACTTTCGAGAAACATCCTGTGCTGTTTCTGCCTTTTCTGCTGGGGTCTTATAAGAAGAAAATAGAATATGAGTCCCAGTAAGATTAAAGGGAGAAGACTCACCCATTGTTGCTGTGCACCCTGAGCTTCTTGGGCTTTATTCCCCATCGCATAAGCTATTTCCATCATCTTTTTCTCCTCCTTTCCATGATTTCATGAATTCCTCATAAAACTTTTCGTACACCCCGTCTCTTATGGCGTCCCTTATTTTCTCTATAAGTCTCGAATAAAAATACAAATTGTGGATCGTATTAAGGTAAAAACTCGTCAGTTCGTGAGATATGAGGAGGTGTCTTAAGTAAGCCCTCGAATGGGTTTTACATGTTAGACAGCCACATTCCTCATCTATTGGTCTTTCATCTCTTTTATACTTCGCATTTTTTATGTTGATCCGACCTTTCCAGGTAAAAAGATTTCCGTTTCTTGCGAGCCTCGTTGGTATTACACAGTCGAACATATCGATACCTCTTTTAACCCCTTCAACTATATCCTCTGGGAATCCAAGCCCCATAAGATATCTCGGTTTTTCTTGTGGCAAATACTCTATTACAGTATCGACCATCCTCCACATAAGCGATTTTGGTTCCCCAACACTCAACCCCCCTATAGCGTAGCCATCAAAGCCAATATTTATTAAATCATGGGTGGATCTCAAACGCAATACCTCGTAAAACCCACCCTGAATTATGCCAAAAAGGAGACTCCTACTTTTCCTTTCTACACTTTTGCACCTTTTTGCCCAGCTCGTCGTAAGCTCTAAGGACTTCTCAGTTTTTTCGTAGGAAGAAGGGTAGGGAATGCACTCATCGAGACACATTATTATATCTGCACCCAGATTATCCTGAATCTCTATTACCTTCTCGGGTGTGAGAAAATGTTTTGATCCGTCTATATGAGACTGGAATAATACCCCCTCCTCCTCAACAGTTCTTAAGCCACCGAGGCTAAAAATCTGATAGCCTCCGCTGTCCGTTAGGAAGGGGCCTTCCCAACCTGTGAACTTATGTATCCCCCCTAAGTCCCTTATCAGCTCATCACCGGGTTTTAAATACAGATGATAGGCATTTGCGAGGATCATCTCGATACCTATCTCTTTTAGGTCTCTATGGATCATCGCCTTTACGACCCCATGCGTACCAACTGGCATAAATACAGGAGTTTTTACATCACCATGGGCAGTTCTTATCATTCCTAACCTCGCTCCCTTATCAACCTTTATGATCTCAATTGTCCTCATAGTATCAACATTGCATCGCCGTAACTGAAGAACCTATACCCATTTTTAATTGCTTCTCTATAACATCTAAGAATGTTTTCCTTTCCAGCGAAAGCAGAGACGAGAACAAGGGGGGTTGATTTGGGAAGATGGAAATTCGTTATTAGAGCATCGATTGCAGAAAACTTATAACCAGGGTAGATGAAGAGTTCTGTGTAACCGGTTAATCTTTTTTCTTTCTCAGAGAAGATCGTCTCCAGCGTCCTAACAGTGCTCGTTCCGCAGGCGATTATTCTTCTTTTTTCTTTTTTTGCGCGATATAACCTTTCAAAAACTTCTCGATCCACGGAAAATTGCTCTCTGTGCATTTTATGCTCTTCTATTTTTTCCGTTTTTATAGGAGCAAAAGTTCCAAGACCCACATGAAGGGTGATAAAAAGAATTTCTACCCCTTTTGCTTCAAGCTCCTCAAGCAGGGACTCAGTGAAATGAAGACCAGCTGTAGGAGCTGCTACTGAACCCTCTACCTTTGCGTAAACTGTCTGATATCTTTCGAAATCTAAGTCTTCAACTTCCCTTTTTATATAAGGAGGAAGGGGCGGTTTTCCGTAAGAGAGTAACTTTTGGAAATCCCTTTCACCATGAGGTAGAATAAGGAGCCACTGTCCATTCTGTTTACTGAGAGAAACCCTGACATCACCGATTTCAACATGGAGAGCCGTTTTTTTTCCTGCATTTCTAACGAGTGAAAGAAAGGTACGCTCATCCTTTCTTTCAAGGAGTAGTATCTCGATTTTCCCTCCCGTCAGTTTTTTTCCCTCCATTCTCGCCGGAATCACCTTTGTATTGTTTAGAACGAGAACATCCCCTCTAAGAAGATAATGGCCTATGTTTCTGAAATAGTCGTGATGGATCGTACCTTCCCCTCTATTGAAGACGAGAAGACGGGAATCTGTTCTTTCTTTCTCTGGATACTGCGCGATAAGATGCGAAGGTAAATCGTAACTAAAATCTTCAAGATTCATCTTAAATGGCTATTTTTTATAGCAGATTGCTTATACTTACGCAAATCAAATTCTTTCACTTACAGAAAAAAGGTCTTGACATCTACAGAAGGATTGTACTAATTTTAGTACAGTATGCTAGCAGGATCGGCTACAAATTGGAATCCCAACAAATCTTATTGGTTCTATTTTTACGTTTTCTTGCACTCTGGCCCCCCATGAGGAATGAGGGGACTTTTAGGGGCCATGAGTGCAGAAGCCACTCATGGCCCTTTTTATTTGCCATTAGAGGGCAAATCATGAACGAGAATGTAAAACTTGTTTTAAAGGGAAAAGAAAAAAGAAGACCCATAGAAGTTGATGGAGTAAAGGTAGGAGAGGGATTTGTGGTCATCGCAGGCCCATGCTCAGTTGAAGATGAAAAACAGACCATTGAGACTGCCATAGCGGTCAAGAATGCGGGTGCTCAAATGCTTAGAGGGGGAGCGTTCAAGCCCAGAACATCGCCATATGCCTTTCAGGGCCTGGGACTAAAAGGATTGAAGATACTGAAAAGGGCTAAAGAAGAAACGGGATTACCTGTAGTCACTGAGGTAATGGATCCCCGGGATGTATCATGGGTTAGTGAATATGCTGATGTTCTTCAGATAGGAGCGAGAAATATGCAAAATTTTTCGCTCCTCAAAGAGGTGGGAAGGTCGGGAAAGCCTGTCCTTTTAAAGAGGGGGATGCATTCCACAATTGACGAATGGCTTAATTCCGCAGAGTACATTCTTGCCGAGGGAAACTATGATGTAATTCTTTGTGAAAGAGGAATAAGAACCTTTGAAAAAGCAACAAGAAACACACTCGATATAAGCGCAGTTCCAGTCGTGAAAAAGCTGACCCACCTTCCTGTTATTATAGATCCATCTCATGCAGCAGGACACGCTTACCTTGTCCCGTCATTGAGTCTTGCTGCCCTGGCCGCAGGTGCTGATGGTCTAATGGTGGAGGTCCACGTTAATCCGGACGCAGCTCTCTCTGATCGAGAACAGTCCTTACGTCCAGACGAATTTTCTAAGCTTATGGAAAAGATAAGAAGACTTGAAGAGGTGATTAGAAACATCCATGATAGAGACTGAAATTAAAGGTTGCAAGATAGCTTTTGGGCAATTTCCCGTTGACCTGAAAAGATTCCTCACGGGGGGGAAACAGATATTTATAGTTGATGAAGCAGTTTGGGATAAGTTTGGTCGTTACACCACCTTATCAAGCGTAATAAAAGTTAAGGGAAGAGAAGAGTTTAAAACCCTGGAGACAGTAAAAAAGATATACGAAATACTTCTTGATCAAGAAGCTGACAGATACACATGGCTTATTGGATTAGGAGGAGGTGTCGTCCTTGATATTACAGGCTTTGTCGCCTCCACGTACCTGAGAGGGGTTCCGTACGGATTTGTTCCAACCACATTGCTTGCGCAGGTGGACGCATCTATAGGTGGAAAAAATGGAGTCAACTTTAAGGGGATAAAAAATGTTATTGGCGTTATCAATCAGCCAAGCTTTGTTCTCATAGATACCAATTTTCTAAATACCCTACCGCGGAAAGAGTTTGAAAATGGTTACTCCGAGATTATTAAACACGCGGTCATAGGTAGAAAAGAGCTATTCGAAACGTTGGAGATTATGCCTCTCGAAGAATTTCAGAACAAAAAGTTCATAGAACGGCTCATATGGGAGTCGATCCTTGTGAAAGCAGAGATTGTCAAAAGAGACGAATTTGATTTTGGTGAAAGAAGAAAGCTCAATTTTGGTCACACTTTTGGTCATGCAATCGAGACAACTTACAGGTTAAGTCATGGTTACGCAGTGGCGCTCGGAATGATCCTGGAGGCAAGGTATTCAATGGAAAAGGGATTCTTAAGCCGCGGAGATTTTATAAGGATTGAAAGTTTGCTCAGAAAGTTCGGATTGCCAACTTCTCCTCCAAAGATCTCCGAAAGGGTTTTGAATAGGATAAGGGGGGACAAAAAAAGGGAAGATAAGTTCATACACCTTGTTATCATCGATGGGATTGGAAGCTCGAGGATAGAAAAGGTAATGATCGAGGAAGTTATGGAGGTGCTCCATGGTGTGCGTGAGCATAGGTGATGTTTCTCTTGAGGAATGTCTGGCCATATTAAAAGAGGTGGATTTTGCAGAAATTCGGCTGGATAGGATGAAAATTCCGAAAGAGGCAGTGGGAAAGATATTCTCCTCCCACAAAAACCTAATAGCTACCTTTAGGGATGGGAACGTGCCTGAAAGGATAAGAAAAGAATTTCTTATTGAGGCAGTAGAAAATGGTGCCTCGTACGTGGACGTGGATCTTAATTCGCGAGAAGGCTTCATATCAGCTATAAGCCAAAGAGCGAGAGAAAAAGGTATAAAGCTGATCGTCTCTTACCATAACTTCGAAGGCACAGACGAACTCGCTGTTCTTAAGAAGGTAGCGCATATGTGCCTATCACTTGGTGATTACGGAAAGATATCTTGCATGGTGAATGAGGACGAGGATAATCTTACCCTTCTTAATCTTGTTAAATTAAAGAAGTTCAAAGGAAGGTTGATTGTTACTGGAATGGGCGAAAAGGGGAAGATAACGAGAATTCTTTCTCCGATTCTTGGAAGCCCGTTTACTTTTGCATGTTACAGAAAAGGTAAGGAAATGGCTTCCGGACAGATAGAGGCACGTATCCTTTTGAAAATGATATCCCTTTTACAGGAGCCTTAAAGGATGCAGCTCTATGTAGTTGTTGGCAAGCCTGTATTTCATAGTAGAAGTCCCGAGATCTTCAAAACGATTTTTTCGAAATACCGGATAGACGCTAACTATCTTCCGTTTGCAGCCTTTAGCGCCAAGGAAGTTTTAGACGTTGCCAGAACAATAGGAATCCGGGGTATCAATGTCACCAGCCCGTTCAAGGAAGAAATACTGGAATTTGTCGAGGAAAGAGAAGAACTGGTGGAAGAGATAGGCGCTGCTAATACTATCCTCATTTCTGATGGAAAAGCCTTGGCTTTAAACACAGACGTATATGGTGTGCGTAAAAGTTTTGAGAAGAACAGGGTAAGGGTGGAAGGAAAAAATGTGGGTATCCTCGGCGCAGGAGGAGCAGCAAGGGCAGTAGCTTTTGCGATTTCCTCTTTGGCCAGACCAGTCTTTTTTAACAGGACCCTGGCCAAAGCGCAAAAATTGGCTGAAAAATATGGGGGGGGAGCTTTTTCTCTGTTGGAAAAGGAGAAAATTAGGGACATGGACATCGTGATATCATGCCTCCCTCCTGAGATTGGGTTAGATTACGCAGGTCTTCTGAGAAAAGGTCAGATATTGTTGGACGCAAATTACTCGGGGGGGAATAGAAAAAAGAAAGTCTTAACGAGCATGGGCGTCAGATACATCGACGGGAGGGAGTGGCTCATCTTTCAAGCAATATATGCTGCAAAACATTTCTTTAATATTGAACCTCCTTATGAAGCTCTCAGCGAGTCTGCCTACGGTAAAAAGAAAAGAAATCTTAAAATCTGCATGGTCGGGTTCATGGGTTCAGGAAAAACATCAGTTGGGGGCTTACTTGCAAGAAAAATGGGAATGGATTTCATAGACACCGACGGAATAATAGAGGAGAAAGAGAAGTCAAGCATTGAACGTATATTTAGAGAGAAAGGGGAGGCATATTTCAGGCAGATTGAAGAAGAACTCGTGGTAAATCTCCTTGAAAGTAAAAAGAGAGCTGTTATCTCCCTCGGAGGAGGTTCTGTCCTAAGTAAAAGGGTGAGGGGAAGCCTAAGAAAACACGCAGTCACGATTTGGCTCTTCGCAAAAAAAGAGACAATCCTTAGAAGAACTGAAACTGGACGTTCTCGACCCTTGTTAAAAAAGGAGTCTCTCGATACTCTCATAGAGTATAGAACTCCTATTTATGCTCGTGTGTCGGACCTTCTCATATCAACAGAAAAGAAAGACCCAGAGACCATAGCTGACCGACTAAAAATGGAGATCGAACATGGAGTCAATAGTGATTAATAGCGGGAGAACAGAAGGTGAAATAATTGCTCCGCCTTCAAAGAGCATGACAATAAGAGGGTTTGCCGTGGGATTGCTTGCTGATGGCACATCAACCATACTTAACCCCTCATCCTCAAAAGACGCCTTAGCTTCGATTTCCGTAGCAGAAAAGTTAGGAGCCCTAATCAACATGGAGGAGGGAAAGACAATAATAGAAGGAACATCAGGACTTTTGAAAGAAACAGTTGACAAAATTGACTGCGGGGAAAGCGGGTTGTGCGCAAGGATGTTTATTCCTATCTGCGCTTTAAGAGAAAAGGAGATCGTCTTGGACGGCTCTGGAAGTTTGAGAAAAAGACCCATAGGAAACTTGAAGGAATTGGAACAGTTCAACATTCTGTGCAAGAGCAATGATGGTTATTTACCGGTCCGGGTAAAAGGTAGGATACGTGGTGTAGATGCAAAAATCGACGGTAGCTTTACATCCCAATTAATCACAGGGCTTCTTCTTGCTCTTCCACTGGTCGACAGAGATTCGACCTTAAGCTTGAGAAACCTGAAGAGTAAGCCATACGTTCTGATGACCATAGATATTCTTAAAATGGCAGGGGTCAAAATAGAGACCGACCCTAACCTTTCAACAATACTTATAAAAGGTTCTCAGAAATTCAATCCGATAACGTACTCAGTAGAAGGGGACTGGTCATCCGCATCCTTCTTCCTTGTGGCAGGGGCTATATCCGGAGGACTATTTGTAAAGAACTTAAATACTCAATCGGCTCAGGCGGATAGAAAGATTCTTGATGTACTTCATTATTGTGGAGCAGTTATTGAGGCTTTACCTCAGGGTATACGCGTTGAAAGAAAGGAGCTCCGTGCTTTTGAATTCGATGTTTCAGATTCGCCAGATCTTTTTCCTCCCCTTTGCATTCTTGCGGCTTGTGCAGAGGGAATAAGCACGATATACGGTACAGACAGGCAATTATTTAAGGAGAGTAATCGGCTTGAGAGGATATGTGAAGGTTTTACCCGCCTTGGGGTACGGTTTGAGCTATCTCAAGGAAAAATATCCATAGAGGGAAGGGAGAATATCGGGAGTGGAACCATAGATCCAATGGGAGATCACAGGATAGCCATGGCCTTTGCTATTTTGGGTTTGAGGAGTAAAGAGGGGGTCAGGATCTCGAACCCAGGATGCGTAAACAAGTCGTATCCGGAATTTTTTACGGAGTTGATGAGGATCAAAAAATGAATACTTTTGGAAGGTTTTTTAGGGCGACCATATTTGGTGAATCCCACGGAGAGATCGTGGGCGTCATAATCGATGGCTGTCCGGCAGGATTACCTTTGAGTGTCGAGGATTTCACGGAGGATATGAAAAGAAGAAGGCCTGAAATAAAAGGCGTGACAGACCGAAAGGAAAAGGACGTCCCAATCATAGAGTCAGGAGTCTATGAGGGCAGAACAGATGGTTCTCCGATAACGATAATTTTTGAAAATAGGGATGTAGCGTCCGATGGTTATGAAGAGAGAAAGTTCCTTCCCAGACCCGGTCATGCTGATTTTGTTGCTTTTAAGAAGTATGGAGGGTTTAACGATCCAAGGGGGGGTGGACAATTCTCCGGGAGAATGACTGTGGGCCTTGTAGCAGCCGGGGTTGTAGCAAAGAAAATCATTGAGCCTTTAAAGCCCCACGCTGAAGTCGTTGAGGTAGGCGGGAGAACAGATTTTTTAAGGGCTATTTGTGAGGCGCAAGTTGATGGCGATTCCCTTGGGGGAATAGTGGAATGCACAATAAAAAATGTCCCAGTTGGGCTTGGAGAGCCTTTCTTTGACAGCGTTGAATCTTTGATCAGCCATATAGTCTTTTCGATCCCAGGGATTAAGGGTATAGAGTTCGGTAAGGGATTTGAATCAGCAAGAATGAAGGGTTCTGAGTACAATGACGAATTCGTTTCGGAAAAGGGCGAGACAAAAACGAACAATTCAGGTGGAATAAACGGAGGTATAACGAATGGAAATGACATAGTATTCAGGGTTGCCGTGAGACCCACGCCGAGCATAAAAAAGAAGCAGTGGACAGTAGATCTGAGAACGGGAAAGAGGACTGAAATAGAAATAAAAGGAAGACATGACATATGCTTCGCCTTGAAGGTCCCGGTTATTCTGGAGGCAGCATGCAGCATTGTTTTTGCTGACCTTATGTTAATGGAACAGCGTATCGGGAGAGTATGGAATGGAAAAAGATGAGATATTAGGTTTGAGAAAGAGAATCGATCAAATAGACAAAAAGATTCTTCAGCTTCTCAATGAAAGATTTGAGATTGCCCTCAAACTTAGAAGATTGAAGGAGCAGATAACGGTCCCCGAGAGGGAAAAAGAAGTACTTCAGAATGCGCAAAGATATCCGAGCTATCTGATGGATAAGGAATTCATTGAAAAAATTATGACTTTGATAATTGAGAGGAGCAAATATATTCAGGCACAGGAATTTAAACTTATAGGATTTCAGGGAGAGCACGGCGCTTTCAGCGAAATCGCAGCATTGAAATTCAGTGATAAATCTATACCAGTTCCATGTAAAGAGTTCGAAGATGTTTTCGAAGAGACTGAGAAAGGGATGCTTGATTTCGGGATTGTTCCCATAGAGAACTCCCTTGAGGGAGGAATTTCACGCGTATATGAGCTTCTTTTAAGTAAGGATCTATATATAGTCGGAGAGGTTAATCTTCCGATACACCACTGTCTTCTCAGTCTTCCTGATGAGGACTACAGGGATCTGAAGGTTGTTTATTCCCACCCCCAAGCTCTAAATCAATGTAAGGATTTTATAGTTAGGCATAAACTTGAAGCGAGGCCATACTATGATACGGCAGGAGCAGCCAAGATGTTGTCTGAGAAAAGAATGAAAGGTGTATGTGTAATTGCGAGTAAGCTCTGCGCAAGCATGTATGGCCTTGACATAATAAAAGAAAATGTGGAGGACCATCCAGACAACGTGACAAGATTCTTAGTCCTTTCAAAATCTAAATGTGAAAGAGGAGATAAATGTTCGATGATCTTTGGAACTAAGCACGAGCCTGGTGCTTTGCTCAAAGTTCTAAAGATATTCGCCGATTGCGGAATAAATCTCACAAAGATAGAGTCAAAGCCAAAAAGAGGGGATCCTGGCAGCTACCTTTTCTATATCGATTTTCATGGTTCGGAAGATGACAAAAATACATTACTTGCCTTAGACAGAATAAAGAAAGAGGCAGAATTTATGAAATTCCTGGGTTTCTATCCCTCGGATAAGAGAGACTGACTATGAAGATTTATGTAATGGGTCTTGGAAATATGGGTTCCTGGTTTGCAAGAAGTCTAAAACAGGAACATGCGGTCGCGGGGTATGACAAAGAGAAAAGCAGAGTGGAAAAACTTAAGGGGGAGATTAAGATTTTAAATCCTGAAGAATTGGAGAGTTATGAGCCAGATCTTGTTTTAAATGCAGTCACCTTAAAGGATACGATAGAGGCATTTGAGTCCATAGATCCATTTATAAAAGGGCACACAATCCTATGTGACATAGCCTCGGTTAAGGGGGATATTCAGGGTTACTACAAAAAGAAAGGACTGAGATTTTTATCGATGCATCCCATGTTTGGTCCAACATTTGCGAATATGGAGAAATTGAAAGGTGAAAACGTAATCTTCATTTCCGGTTCTGATAAGGAAGCTGTCAATACTTTAAAAAGGTTCTTTAAAAAGTACAGGCTCAAATTCTTTGAGCTCTCATTCGAGGAGCACGATAGAATGATGGCATACTCTCTCGCTGTCCCATTTATCTCATCACTGGTATTTGCATCCTGTGTCGAGAAAACAGTTGTACCGGGGACAACCTTTTCAAAACACTTAAGTATAGCAAGGGGACTTTTATCGGAGGACGACCACCTTCTCGGAGAAATCCTTTTTAACACGCATACCCTGCCGGAAGTGGAAAAGATAACAGGCAGGCTCGAGTATTTAAAGCACATAATAAAGCAGAAAGATCAGGAGGAATTATTAGGCCTCCTTTCTCGGCTCCGGAGGAATATAGGTTGAGATATTTTGAATTTGAGGAACTCGTAAAAAAAAGAGGGGCTTTTGAGATAAATGCGGTGATGCAAGAGATACTTGGTGATCTCGATACCCCGCTTTCGTATTATCTGAAGGTGCGATCAGCCTATCCAGAGTATCCATCGTTTCTACTTGAAAGTGCAGAAAGAAAAGAGGAATCTGGTAGATATTCCATAATCGGCTTTGAGCCCTACCTCGTATTTAAGGTTGAGGGGGATAAGGTGATTCTCTCGGGCCTGATAGAGGATGAATTTAATGTGGCGAATCCATTCACTGTCCTTAAGGGTATTGTAGATGGATTGAAGTTAAATGGCAGCACACACGAGATTAGCACAGCAGGAGCCTTCGGGTACGTATCGTACGATTCCGTTCGTTTTTTTGAAAAAATTCCGGATATAAAAGCGAAAAAAATAGGATGCCTCGATATGTACTTCCTTTTTCCTTCGAAGATCGCGGTCTTCGACAACTATACGGGAAGAGTAAAATTCATAGGTATAAGCCCCCTTGAAGCTCAAGCTTTTGAAGGAATAAGGGAACTTAAACTTTTGTTAAGATTTCCCATTCCTTCTACGAAAAGGAGAGAGCGGTTTGTAGAAGAGGTGGATCTCTCTGTACCCAAGAAAAAATTCGAAAATATGGTTGATCGGGCAAAAAAGTACATAGAAAATGGAGACGTCATACAGGTTGTGCTTTCCCAGAGGTTCTCAGTATCTATTGACGCGGAAAGCACGGACGTATACAGGGCACTCAGACTCGTAAATCCTTCTCCTTACATGTTTCATTTTGATTTTCCAGAATACAGTTTGATTGGTTCTTCTCCAGAGACTATGGTGAAGATAAAAAATGGCGTTGTTTATTTAAAGCCGATTGCTGGAACGAGGCCGAGGGGTAAAACAAAAGAGGATGATGAAAATCTGGAAAAAGAGCTTCTCTCAGATGAGAAAGAACTTGCCGAACATGTGATGCTTGTCGATCTCGCAAGAAACGATCTTGGACGAGTTGCCGAAATAGGTAGCGTAGTAGTAGATGATTTTATGAAGGTCGAAAGATACTGTCATGTTATGCACATAGTCTCCTCAGTAAAGGGAAAACTAAGGAAAGGTCTGAATGAGTTTGATGTTTTTGCTTCATCTTTTCCCGCAGGTACGGTAGTTGGTGCGCCAAAAATCAGGGCGATGGAGATCATTGAGGAACTGGAGGAAGAAAAAAGAGAGTTCTATGCAGGGGGGACTGGATACTTTTCATTTAATGGGGACATGGACTTCTGCATAACCATAAGAAGTCTTCTTATGAGGGGAAACACCCTTTATTTTCAAGCTGGGGCGGGCATTGTCGCTGAGTCCATACCCGAAAAAGAGTACTATGAGACAGTAAACAAGGCCAAAGCCATAATAGAGGCGATTAAAGGTCTTAAGGAGATCTTACCTTGATACTGATTATAGATAACTACGATTCTTTTACCTTCAACCTTTTCCAGTACGTCTCCGAGATGTACAGTGAAGTCGTGGTTCTAAGGAACGACGTTTTCTCTTTGAAGGAAGTAGAAAGACTATCGCCTGTTTCAATCATTATTTCGCCGGGGCCAAAAAGGCCTGAAGATGCTGGATTGACAGTGGAAGTCGTAAGAAATTTTGCGGGCAGGATCCCGATTCTTGGAGTATGCCTTGGTCATCAGGCTATAGGATATGCATTCGGAGCAAAGATAAAAAAAGCAAAAAGAATTGTACATGGCAAGGTATCTCCTATTTTTCACGATGGAAAAACCATATTTAGTGGGATAGATAACCCTTTCTATGCGACGAGGTACCATTCCCTTGCAGTAGATGAGGAGTCAGTGAACGAGTCCATCCTTGAGGTTTCCGCGAGGTCAGAGGACGGAGAAATTATGGCACTAAGGCACAGGGATTTTTTGGTAGAGGGTGTACAGTTCCACCCTGAATCAATCCTTACGAAGGAAGGAAAGACTATACTCAGAAACTTTCTAAGATTGTCGGGAGTTATATGATCAGGGAAGCAATCTCAAAAATAGCTAAAGGAATCGGTCTTTCAGCAGACGAAATGGAGCAGGTCATGAGGGAGATAGTTGATGGGGTTGCAAAGGAATCTCAGGTTGCGGCGCTTCTTATGGGCTTGAGCATGAAAGGAGAGAATCCTGAAGAGATAATTGGTGCACTCAAGGTTATAAAGGAAAAGGCCAAAAAGGTTGAAATCCCTTGCTCTCCTCTTATGGATATTGTGGGTACAGGTGGCGACGGCGGAAAAACGTTTAATGTGTCCACTGTTTCAGCTTTTGTTCTTGCAGGCGGAGGGGTGAAGGTAGCAAAGCATGGGAACAGAGCCTTATCGAGCCTGTGTGGAAGTGCAGACTTTCTTGAGTCCTTGGGGGCTAAGATAACCGGAGAAGAGTCACACATAAAAAGACTTATAGATTCAACAGGCTTTGCTTTTCTTTTTGCACCCTTTTTTCATCCTGCCTTGAAGAATGTTCAGAAGACAAGACAGGAAATGGGTGTGAGAACCATTTTTAACTTACTTGGTCCCCTTGCAAACCCTGCCTCACCCACACATATGGTACTGGGTGTTGCTCAGCCCGAAATTTGCGAGACATACGTTGAGGTGCTACTTAAGACAAAAGTACAGAGGGCGGCAGTGGTTCACGGGCTCGACGGTTTAGACGAAATAAGTGTAATAGGTGAGACACGTGTTTATGAGATAGACACAGGAAGGGTGAAAAGATACACCATTTCACCCGAAGACTTTGGAATAAAAAGGGCAAAAGAAGAGGAGATAAAGGGGGGTGATCGAAAAGATAATGTTAGGATTGCAAAGGAGATAATGGAAGGTAAAGAAAGGGGAGCGAAAAGAGATATTGTGCTCATGAATGCGGGCTTTGGTTTCTACATAGCTGGAAGAAAAAAAAGCATCGAGGAAGGAATTGACTACGCAAGGGAGATCATAGATTCTAAACAGGCGCTAAAAGTGGTGAAAGAATACGTGATGGAGAGTCTGAGGTGTTCCTAAAAAAGGTATACGAGGCTAAAGTCGTTCGTCTGAAGAAGAAAAAGGAGATCATGCCACAGGCAGAAATGGAGAGGAGAATCTACGAATCGAAAAAGAGACCACTCATGGTAAAGTTTTCGGAGAGATACCCTGAAGAAGTGAAGATCATTGCTGAATTCAAGAATGCATCTCCGAGCTCTGGCTTATTGGGTAACGATGTGGATTTCAAAAAGCAACTTAGAAGTTATGAAAATGGTGGAGCCTCAGCAGTCTCTATTGTCACTGAGGAGGAGTATTTTGGAGGAGATTTGGGATATCTAAGATCTGCAAAGGAAATTACTGAACTTCCTGTCCTCAGAAAAGACTTTATAGTTGATCCTTACGAAATTGTTGAAAGTAAGTATTTCGGGGTTGATGCAATTCTCCTTATTGCCGAAATGCTCGATACCAGGACGATCAAGGAGTTTCTAAAGATATGTCTGCATTACGAGATGGATGTTCTCCTTGAGGTGCACAGAGAAGACGCATTAATGGATGTGCTCAGGATCTTTGATGGGCAGTTTCTACTCGGAATAAATTCGAGGGATCTATCTTCACTGACCATTGACCATGGTCATGCTGAAAAATTATTGAGTCTCGTCCCGAGAGAAGTACCGGTTATCATAGAAAGTGGGATAAGGGACCGGGAGGATATTCTCAGGTTCATAGGCTATGGGGTTTCTGGATTTCTTGTTGGCACCACACTTATGAAATCTGAAAATCCTGAGATGATTATAAAATGGCTAAAAAATGGTAAAGGTTAAGATTTGCGGAATAACAAACCTTGAAGATGCGTTCCTGTCTGCGGAGCTTGGGGCACATGCTATCGGGTTTGTCTTTTACAGGAAAAGTAAAAGATATATAGAGCCAGAAAAGGCAAAAGCAATAATTGGTAAGCTGCCGCCATTCATTACGAAGGTTGGAGTGTTCGTTGAGGAAGACGAAAAAGAGATAATTGAAACTATGAGAGAAGTGGGGCTTGATCTTGCCCAAATTTATAAAGATCTCCCTCTGGACAGAAGGATCGCTATAAGGGCTATAAGGGTGAGGGACGAAAATGACATAAGAAGAGCAGAGATTACGCCCTACTTCCCTTTACTTGACAGTTATTCAGAATTTTTTGGTGGGCAAGGGATCCCTTTCGATTGGAACCTCCTAAAGGGGCTGAAAAGAAGCTTTATACTCGCGGGAGGCATAAGCCTTGAAAACTTACATCATGCGGTAAGACTGAAACCTTACGCCATTGACGTATGTTCAGGGCTTGAGGAGAGACCGGGGAAAAAAGACAGAAGAAAGATGGAAGAGTTTTTTAAAAGGCTGAGGCATTATGAGGAAGAAGGGATATTACGGAAAGTTTGGGGGTAGGTTCGTTCCTGAAACACTTATGCCTGCTTTATATGAGTTGGAGGAGGAGTTTAAAAGGGCAAAGAACGACATCTCTTTCCGCAAGGAATTTTCTTCCTATCTCCGGGAGTATGTTGGGAGACCGACCCCGCTTTACTTCGCAAAAAACGCATCCGAAAGACTCAACCTTAAGCTGTACCTGAAAAGAGAGGATCTCTGTCATACAGGTGCGCACAAGATAATAAACGCATTAGGGCAGGTCTTACTTGCGAAAAGGATGGGGAAGAAAAGGATAATAGCAGAAACGGGGGCAGGTCAGCACGGTGTTGCTGTTGCAACAGCTTCGTCTCTCCTTGGCCTCGAGTGCACGATTTATATGGGGATAGACGATGTTGAAAGACAGAAAATGAACGTTAACCGAATTAAGATGCTTGGAGCTGAAGTACTTCCTGTGGGGTCAGGAACAAGGACATTGAAGGACGCAATAAATGAAGCGCTGAGAGACTGGGTGACAAATGTGAGGACAACGCACTATGTTATCGGAACAGTATTTGGTCCCCACCCCTATCCTGAAATGGTAAAGTACTTTGTTTCCGTAATCGGGAAGGAGGCAAAAAGGCAGATAATAAAAAAAGAGGGGAGGATCCCGGATGTAGTCATTGCCTGTGTGGGTGGTGGAAGTAACTCCTTGGGCATATTTTTTCCATTTTTGAAAATCCGCGAAGTCCAGCTGATAGGTGTCGAGGCTGGAGGAGAGGGTATAGATAGTGGAAGACATGCTGCCCGTTTCCAAAGAGGACGTATAGGAATATTTCAGGGTTCAAAGAGTTACGTGCTTCAAGACGAACGGGGCCAAATATTGGATACTTACTCGATTGCGCCAGGGCTTGATTATGCAAGCGTCGGTCCCGAGCACTCTTTCCTTTTTGAGACAGGGAGGGTTTCTTACGGATTCTCCAAAGATGACGAAGTAATAGACGCCTATCTATTTCTCTCACGTACAGAGGGTATACTTCCCGCATTGGAGAGCAGTCACGCCATTGCATTTCTTTTGAAAAACAGGCAAAAATACGAGGGTAGGACGGTGCTTCTCAATCTGTCTGGGAGGGGGGACAAGGATATTACCACAGTCCTGGAACGTTTAAAAAAGGACCATGATAAAGGAAATATTTGAAACGTTGAATCGACAGGGGAAAAAAGCCCTGGTTCCCTATGTTACCGCAGGGGATCCGAATATTGAAAAAACTTACGAGATAATCGATTTTTTTTCAGAAAATGGCGCAGATCTTATAGAACTTGGAGTACCTTTTTCCGATCCTTTGGCTGATGGACCCGTGATTCAAAGGGCCATGGAAAGAGCTATAAGGAGCGGGACAAACCTTCCGAAAATTTTCGATCTCGTGCGGGAGTTTCGAAAGAAAAACTCAACACCGATAATCCTCATGGGATACATGAACCCTTTCTATTCATACGGATTTGAAAAAATGCTCGATGAGGCAAAAATGTCTGGTGTAGATGGAATTCTATGCGTTGATTTGCCCTTTGAAGAGGCTAAAGAGTTCTCTGGGCTTGTAAGAAACCGTGGGCTGGACTTTATATTTCTTGTTTCACCCCTTTCGAACGAGAATAGAATAAGGGGGATAATGAAGCATGCGACAGGATTCCTTTATTTCGTCTCTGTAACCGGGGTTACTGGGGAAAGGGAGAATCTGCCAGAGGATATAAAGAAGGTATTGGTGAGTCTCAAATCCATAAGTAGGATGCCAGTTGCTTTGGGTTTTGGTATTTCCGGAGCATCAACCATAGACCAATTTTGGGAATACGTTGATGGGTTTGTTGTAGGGAGCGCGCTCATAAGAAGACTTGAGGATGTGCTATTCGATACAAACTCACCAATTTTCAGAGACTTTTTCTTTGAGCTTCATAGTGCTTGCCACAAAATGAAAGCCTGACCGTGATCACGAAAAACATCTTATGCGTCGAACCTTCAACGTTTATTTCCCGATCCTTAAGGTGAGAGGGGCAAAGATAAGAAAGAGAAGAATTGAACCTGGGAAATAGAGTCATGGCGTGCCATTTCTGTGAGTGGAGGGATGCTCCTTCCAATTATTCAAGGGACGGCGTAAAGGAAGGTTCCCCTGATTTCAAGGCCAAAGGTTAAGATTTAGGGGGATGGGTAAAAAGAACAGGCCAGGGAAAAGATGTTGTATACACACTTGAGGCGAAGGTATAAAAGGCGGTGTATTTCCTTTTAGCATGTTCCCCGAGAGATCCGGTCCCTTGGCCGGAGATTTGTTCCAGAGGTGAGGTTCTCGGGCTTGCAAACACATTTGACCATGAGTTTTGCAAATCCCGGAAGGACCAAGGTCAAAAATTGCCACTTAATGGCAGGGTGCTCACCACATTGCGCTTAAGGACAGAAATGGAATTCTGCGAGTAGTAGTAACCCTAAAAGAAATTGGTTTAGGATACTCGCGAGAGGGGGAAAGAGGAGTATTTCCTTTTGATTTCACCTGTTTTACTTTCCCTCTGAGAGTCCCTTTAATCAGAGATCTTTGAATTGATGAAGAAAGTGTTTTAATATATCCGAAGAAATGAAAGTGAAAGAGGGGAAACGGATAATATTCCTTGCCTTTACTCTCATAGCTTCTATTTTTCTCTTGTTCGGTGGTTATCTATTCTATATTCTCAAGGACATCCCTTCGATTTACGTACTCAAGAGACTTGAAAACAAACCCATAAGTGTAATCTACGGCATAAATGATGAGGTTGCATACGTTGTTGTTCCTGACAACAGGATCTACGTAGAATATACAAAAATACCGAAACATGTGCGGGACGCTTTTCTTGCCGCAGAAGATGCGGACTTTTTTAAGCACAAAGGGATAGAACCTGAAAGTATGTTACGTGCGCTCATAAAGAACATAATCCATGGAAGATTCATGCAGGGGGGTAGCACAATAACCCAGCAGGTGATAAAGACCCTTATTCTCGGCCCTGAAAAGAGCATATCAAGAAAGATAAGGGAAGTTGTCCTTGCTTACAAACTGGAAAGGTACCTGACGAAGAGAGAGATTTTGAATCTTTATCTAAATAACGTATATCTCGGCCACGGTATATACGGGGTTGAGGCTGCTTCTCAGGTTTACTTTGGAAAGCACGTTTGGGAGATATCGAGGGCAGAAGCTGCTTTACTTGCAGGGATTGTCCAGGCACCTGCCAGATACTCTCCAAAACGCCACCCAGGGCTTGCGAGGCTAAGACAGGAATATGTGATAAATCAAATGTGGGAAAAAGGAATGATCACTGATAGGCAGAAAAAAGAGATGTTAAACGAAAAGATATTCGTTAGAGAGGACAACGGAGTCTTTTCTGATTCTTACTTTAAGGACTACGTTATAAGGTACGTTGAAGAGAAATACGGGAAAGGGATCTTTTCAAGGAAACCACTCAGGATTTACACAACAGTTGACGTTAAACTTCAGAGATTGGCTGAGGAGGCTTTAAAAGAAGGGATTTTTAATTACGAGCAGAGGAGAGGGGATTTCGAAATCCTTGAGCATGTAGATAGGAAGAACTGGAATGACTTTTTACGTGTTTCAGAGATGGATTTGAAGATGACAGGTCTCAAGCCAAAAAAAGTTTATAAACTTTTGATAAAGGAAAGACTAAAAAATGGTTATGTAGTGTTACTTGGCAGAGAAAGAGGCTTTCTAAAAACCGATAGTTTTCCCTTTAGAGAAGGTGACGTAACAAGGGGAGTGTATGTGGGGATGGATAGGATGAGAGTCCATCAGTTTATTCCGAAAAAAATCACAGATGTGCAGGGTTCACTCATATGCATGGACACAAAGATGGGGTACATCTACGCTATGGTGGGAGGAAGGGACTTTGAAAAAAGCCCTTATAACAGAGCAATATACGCAAAAATCCAGAGCGGGAGTGCGTTCAAGCCCTTTGTGTACGTTACTGCTCTCAAGAAGGGATACGATCTCAATGCACAAGTAGAAGACGAACCACGTGAATACCCTTCAGGTTTAGGGAAGGTCTGGATACCTAAGAACTATGATGGAAGATACGACGGTCTGATAACTCTGCGCGATGCGATCGCATATTCTAAAAACGCCGCGACGGTGCGGCTACTTGAACAAATTGGTATAGACTCTTTGAAAAAGACGCTCTCTGATATGGGTATAAATTCGGATATCCCAAATAACCTTTCGGTTGCCCTTGGTACATCAAATCTGACCCTTTTAGAACTCGTAAAAGGTTACGCAGTATTTGCAAATGGTGGCTATAGGATAAAACCGATTTTTGTGAGGAGAATAGAGGATCATTCAGGAAATGTCATTGAAGAGGCTTCCTACGAGAAGGAAAGGGTGCTGGAAGAAGATTTGGCTCACAAGATGAATATTTTACTTTCAGGAGTGGTTGAGTACGGAACAGCAAAAGCTGCCTCCAGCCTTGGTTATAAATTAGCAGGTAAGACAGGCACGACAAGCAATTACTATGATGCGTTATTTATTGGCTATTCAGAAAATCTGATCGCCGGTGTCTGGGTTGGGTTTGATCAAAGAGCCTCTCTCGGTGAAGCTGAAAGCGGATCAAGGGTCTGTTTGCCTATCTGGATGAGATTTATGGCTTATGCACTGAAGAGATACCCTCCAAGTGAGGTTTTGCCTACGGGACATCCGGGAAGGGAAGAAGAAAGAGTTATTACGCCATTTTAGAGTTTGAACTAAAAAGGTGTCGATTTTTTTGATATACTACCTAAAAAAAGGAGGGGGTGTTAAAATGCTTTTTATGAACATATGTAGATGGGCTCCAGAGGACGAAAAAGAAGTGGAAAGGAGAAGAAAAAAATGGAAATGGCCTAAGAGTGTGAGGGTAATTTGCGAATTTTTGGATCTTCAGGGGTGTAGAGCTATAAATGTGATCGATACAGATGCGAGGGGCTTGATTGAGAGCAGAGCAGAGTGGATCGATGTTGTAGAATTTGAAACATTTCCTGTCCTACCTTTTGGGGAAGGGAAAGACCTACTTAAGAAGCTTGGGATTGAAGTGAAGAAGTGAGAATCGTTATAGTCGGAGCAGGTGAAGTAGGTTATTAGATAGCTGAAAAACTCTGTCAGGAAGGGCACAACATCTTTGTAGTCGAGAAAGAGAGGGATAGTTGCAGAAGAATCGAGGAATCTCTTGATTGCTCAGTTACAAAGGGAGGTGGTGCAAGCCAATCTACGCTCCTTGCGGCAAAGATAAAATCTGCAGGTATGTTAATCGGTGCAGAGTCCGTTGATGAGGTAAATCTGCTTTCTTGTCTCATTGCGTCAAAGATGGGGGTTAAGGGGGGAAGGTTGCGAGGGTGCGGAATCCAGAATACTATCATGAATCGTCAATTCTGAAAAAGGAAGATCTTGGTGTGGATCTGATGATAAATCCTGAGTTCGAAGTGGCAGAAGAGATAACGAGAGTCCCTATAAGATCTGTCGCATCCGACGCAAGAGAGGGGATAATGAAGATGGATGCTTTTGTGGCGACGACCTCTGACGACGACACGAATATAATCAGCTGTCTTTTTGCAAAACACCTTGGAATAAGAAGACCATAGCTTTGGTCGATAAAACGGTCTACATGCCATTTATGCAGTTAATAGGTATAGATCCTACAGTCAATATAAGGCTCTGTACAGGGAATGCCATCTTGAGATTTTTAAGGAAAGGAGAGATTTTTTTCATTGCAGCCTTCCACGGTATAGAAGCGGAGGCAATAGGGATTAAGGGTGGAAAGGAGAGTAGAATTGTCGGCAAGCTTATGAAAAGCCTTAATTTTCCTGACGGATCTTTTCTTGCTGCCGTAATAAACGAAGAGGCAGTTGTTGTTCCATCTTGCTTCTTCCAGTGCTATTCTCAATCTATTTTGAGAAAAATACTCGCTGCACTAGCCCCCGTTTGGACCGGACAGCCTCCTAAGCAAAATAAGTTGTAGTAATAGGTGTAAGGATATCGGTGAAGGTAATCACACGGAAAAGAGAAGAAGGCGACGGTACTTACTAGCAGAAGAAAGCCATGGTGGAGGAAGCTTAAAATAGAGGGTTTATATCGCAGCGGAGATGATAAAAGATCCAATAACAGAATCCTTTATGGAGACCTTTAAGGGCGTTTATGACCATATCCATGATTTGCTTGATGCAAAACTGGTATGAAATTATTGTCTTTGTGGTCTGAAGATTATAATATATCCCGATGAGGGGCTTAAGATGAGATCACGAGGGGAATATAGAATGAGAGAGAATAAGTTAGAGGGGGTACGGTTTGACGGGGGCAACTCCACAGAGAATTATGGGAAAGAAAGATGAGCGAAATTAAATTTATAAAGGTTGAAAAAGTGGAAGAGGAATTGCTTAAAGAAATTGTGAACAGAATATTAACTGTTGTTAATCCAGTAAAAATAATCCTTTTTGGCTCTTATGCATATGGCCAGCCTCGGAAAGAGAGCGATTTGGATATCCTTGTTATAGTTGATAATCTTGACTTAACCCGTAGAGAATTGAGAATAAAAATCCGCCAGGCTCTCAGGGAATTTCTAATTCCTATGGATATATTAGTAGCAACCCTCCATGATATCGAGGAATGGAGTACTGTTCCCCAAGCATTTATTACTTACATCACTAAAAAAGGGAGAGTGATCTATGAAAGAGAAAATGGAGATCGTTAGCGCCTGGATTAGAAAAGCTGAAAGTGACTTGATAACCGCTCAGCATTCTTTAAATATAAGACGAAATACCCCTTACGATACAATATGCTTTCACGCACAACAATGCGCAGAAAAATATCCTAAAGCGTTTCTCACATTTCATGAAATAGAATTTGAGAAAATTCACGATTTGAAGAAGCTCATCTCACTTGCACCAAAAGTTGACAAAGTCTTTATAGAAGTACTTGAGCTTGCTGACAAACTTACTGATTATGCTGTGGATATAAGGCACCCCCCGGCGGGTACCCGACCTGACCAGTCTGATGTGGTGCGTGTGCTATAATTTATATAGAGAGAGATAAAAAACGGAAGGAGGTGAGAAAAAAATGAAACCAGTAAAAGACGGAGTAAGGGACTGGAAGGCAGGAATGACAGATAAGGAGATGAAGTTCGAGAAAGTTGTACTCGAGGAATTGAATAAGATCATGGAAGGGAGAATTGAGGAACCCCCGCTCGTGGTTCCTGACTACTTCACAGAAGAGGACATAAGGGAATATCTGATCGAGCGGTATATGATGATGTATCCGGATATGACAGAAGAGGAGATGATGAAAAAGGTGGAATTGTGGATACAGGCGATAAGAGATTTTGAAGCAGGACGATGTATAAGGTATGGTATGGAGATAGATGAAATCATAATGACAAATGCCCCACTGGGAAAAGAAGCAATAGAACAGGGTTTGAGAGAGTATTTCATAAAGGAATGCAAAAGGGCATACCCGGAAGAATCCGAAGATAAAATTGCCGAATATGCTGAAGAACATGTAAAAAGAATAATGGAAATTGACGAAGATCCTGTGACTTTCGTGCTTGAGGCAAGAAGAGCAAGGGCTGAAAGAGAAGAGAGGTATAGAAAAGTGTTGAACGAATAACAAAAAAAGGGGCAGAGCCCTATTTGCCTCACAAGAGCCCCTCTGTCACTTATGATTTTCTTAAGATCTTTATTTATGAGATTCATTACCTGCTCTCCGCTTGCATATTCAAAGAACTTCAGAAAATTTTTATATGGAAACCTGCCAGCTTCTGGTAAAAAATCGTTCCTAGCCAGGTCTCTAAGGACCCCGGCTGGGTCTCTTTTGATCCTGCAATAATAGTAACCTCATGGAATAAACTCGGTGTAAAATGTCTCTTAATGAGACTTTCTCTGGTTTATAAGACAAACTGGGACAGGGACTCCATGAGCTATAGGCTATTAAGCCTCCAAAGGAGTATGTCCCTCTGTCCCTCAACTCCCAATAAGTTGGTTGGGTGACTTTTACCCCTGCTACTTAAGGAGGATGGTGTGAGGGAGAAAAATCTACTAAATAAGGAGGTAGCATTATGAGTCATTATGTAGGTGTTGACATTTCTTAAGGATAATTTCCATTTCTGTATCCTCAAAGAAGACAGCAAAATCCTTTCCTTTGGTGAATTTCCCATGTCCATTCAGGGCTTCTCTCAATTCTTTGACCTTCCTAAATCCCTCACTGACACAATCGTTGTCATGGAATCCTCTGGTAGATTCCACATCCCCCTTTACTGCTTTCTTACTGAAAGAAATATCCAAACCTTCATACTTAACCCCAAGATCATCTAAAGATTCTTTGAGTTTATCTCTGCTAACAACCCCTCTAAACAGGATAAGAAGGATGCTAAAATACTGGCTCTCCTTGCCCTCAACAACCCTCAAATGCTTAAATCCTACCCTGAAGACCTTAAGCTTCGTGCTCTTTTTACCTCATTCAAAAACTTAAAACTGAACTTGCTTAAAGCTAAAATCCAAATCAAATACTGCCTTACTGTGCTTTTCCCTGAAGCAGAGAGATTCTAAAGACTCCATCGGCGTTGATAACCCTTACCTTGAGCCAAGAATAAATAAGCTTGAAGAGATGCTTATGGACAGAATAGATAAGGACCAGCAAGAACAAATGAAACTGATTTCCTCCATAAAAGGTATCTCTCAGAGACTTGCAGGGCTTTTTCTGGCTGAAATAAAGATATAAGAAACTTCCCCAATGCAAAGAAGCTTGTAAAGTACGCAGGTTGAGATCCAGTTGTAAAACAGTCTGGTAAGTATAAACTCAGAATGAGTATATCCGAACAGGGATCGAGCTTTCTCAGAAACATTCTCTTCCAGATGGCAGTAGGTGTGGTGAAATGGAACTCTTACCTTAGAAATTACTTTATTCGCAAAAAGAGAGATTTTGGTAGTTATAAGAAGGCAATGATAAAAGTGGTAAATAAACTCATAAGAGTTATCCATGCTCTTTGCAGAAAAAGAACTTTCTTTGTCCATAGTTCTTCTAAATCTATTCTGCCTCTTAAGGTCTCTCATGTTTAACACCTATTTACTGATAGTTGACTCCCTGGATACTATGTCCTAACCCGAGGGAGGATTCTCGTTGATCTTCTTTTCTTGTTTTGCTATAGAGATAAAGGTAGGCTTTGTTCTTTGACAACTCGGTCAAATTTTGGGAGGTTCTCGTATCCCTTGAGAATCAAGGGTTTATGGCAAATTTTATGGTCAAAAAATGGCCCATTTTTGCCCAAAATTGCAAAACTCTGAGGAGGTTCTCGAAAATACCCCCTTAATGTATTGAAATCAAAGGGGAATTTTCGGGTGCTGTTGCAAATGGCTTCCGATTCGGAAGGGTTACGACTTTTTTACTTTTCCCGGCTACCTTCGCCTTATCGGCCGTTGCAAATGGCTTCCGATTCGGAAGGGTTACGACTTTTTGTTTCGTAGTCCTACTGAACTACTTCTAATAAGTTGCAAATGGCTTCCGATTCGGAAGGGTTACAACCTTATTTGTTCTCTTCCAGTTTTTATAGCCATCGGACATGAAAAGCACAGATGTACAATACTCGCGAAAGGTATAACTACTCCCAGGGGCATCTCTTTGGTGCGTAAGAAGTCTTCGAGCCGGCCAAGATTGAATAGATACTTGTCTTTTATTCACTGAGCCTCCCCAGGGCTAAAGCCCGGGGGTTCTAAGGGGAACCACCGCAACCTCTCCCGGGCTCTCGCCACCGCCAGGGGGCGGGGCTACAACATCCCGGGCCTCGGTCTTGGCTGTCCCCCCTTCCGCAGCGACCCCCTCTGTCCCCGTGCGGGGCTGTCCGGAGGAACCGGACATTTGGGGGTTGGGGATACGGCCCGACGCCGCTTGCAGGAGCGGCTCTGCACCCGGCCACTGTCTCGCGGCAGTGCCCGCGTCGAGCTCGAAATCGTTCTGTCCAATCTGTTTCACAAAACATGCCAGGTAGGCGCTGTAGAGGTCCCGCTGGCACCTCACCCCACAGGAGCATATGTGCCAGCGCTCGGACAGAGGTTTCTTCCTGTGTTCCCCGCAGACGCAGTAGCTGGAAAGGCCAACGCAAGTTTCTGTGCCTTTGACTTTAAGCCGGGTGGGGAACTCCAGGACCTCTCCGCCGGCGCTCTCAGCCTTGCGGGCAAGTTCCTGGAAGAACATCCCCGGTGCCCGGATGTTGACGGACTTGCCGAACATCCTCTGCAGGGCGCGGTAGGAAAGCTTTTCAAATTTGAAGACGTTGCCCATGCGCAGGGTCTCATTGACCATTTTGCCGATGAGACTCCTGCGGTGGGCGGCCAGCCTGCGCCAGAGCTCCGCCAGGCGGGCCTCGGTCTTGAGGTACGTGTTTGTCTTCTTCCACTGCTTCGGCCCTTTCCTTACCGTACCGTCGGGGCTGTAGTTCTCAGGGTTGTTGGCTCTGCGGGAGCGGTCCAGCCTGCGCTGGAGCCTGCGTATTTCTGCTTCCTTCTTTGCAAGCTCCTCGCAAAAGCGATCCAGGCGCGCCTCTTTACTGTTGACACGGGCGATGATAGAGGGCCCTGCGTCGATGCCGACAGTCCCTTCTGCCAGGGCGTTTTCAGGTTTCTGGTAGGGTGTGCCCTCGCAGATAAGCTGCGTGTAGAACCGGTTGCGACCGTTTATTTTTCGCCTCACCAGGCGGACGTACTTGACCCGGCAGGAAAGAGCATGACGGATTACGGGATCTTCTTGGTCAATAATGGCTGGTAGAACCAGGCCCCTCCAGAGCATACGACCATTCCGCCACCGGATGCCCGCTCCGTTGCTCTTGCCCTCCACGGTGTCCATCTGGTTCTTGCCCTTGAAGCGCACCTTGCGTGCCTGTCCGAAAAGCACCCTTTGGGCGGCACGGAAGGCCCTGGTGCCCAGCTTCTGGGCCACGTGGACATCCAGGTGGTCGCCTATCCAGCAGGAGCGCCGTATCTTCACGGCGTAGTGCTGCAAGGCGGCGTCCGTGAAACCGTACTTTAGACAGGCTTTCCGGATCAGGGCCCTTCTTAGCTCTTTGTCCCCTGCTTTCCAGGCTTTCTGCCACAGCTTCGATTGTTGCTCGAGCCCCACGCGCTTTAAAGCCTCCCCCAGGCAGGCGTTGTAGAGCTGCCGGGCTGCCTCCAGGCGGGCCAGCAGGGCTTTCTCCTGAGCGGGAGAGACCCGCAGGAGGAGCTCACACACGAAGCTGGGCGTGCTAGACGTACTTTTGCTTCTCGATGTACTCGTGCAGGGTGGCAAGGGGCGTACCTCCAACGGTAGCCACGAAGTAGCTGTTGGTCCAGAGGGTCGGCAGCCTCGACCTGAGCCACGGGAACTCCTGGCGCAGGATGCAGGAGGACCGGCCCTTCATGAGCTTCACCAGCCGGTGAATGCCGAACTGCGGGTCCACATCTACCAGCAGGTGGACGTGGTCAGGCATGACCTCCAATTCAATAATTTCGGCCCTTTTCTCCCGTGCCACTTCAAAGAGGATCTCTTTGAGCCGCACGTCTACTCCATCTTTCAGGACGGAACGCCGGTATTTCGGGCACCAGACTACGTGGTATTTGCAGGAATACACGATATTGTTGTTGGACTTAAATTGACGCTTCATAAAATTATTATAGCACAAGCGGAAATATAATTGTAGCCCATAAAAATTTGGCCGCCTTATCCCCAGCCCTAAAGGGCGGGGCCTGCGGCGGCCGTTTCTCGGTCATAATTATCCCTGAGTCCTCCTACTACATACACTTAGGAAACCTTCCGAGATGAGTAGACAATCTTTAAGGAACATGGGGGGATGAGAGGGTTGGAAGATAGTTTACCAATGTGACATTTCAAAATAGTAACCACATCTCAAATATAGAAGCTGAAAAACCATGCTGTTTTGGTATAAAATGTCTGTTAGCGGTGCAGATCGGCTGGAGAACGAAATTCCTAAAGGAACATTGCTTGCCATATTGGAACAGGCAGGACTGAAAATTGGATAAGCAGGATGAATAACTTTATTACAAATAGCTCGACCAAACAACTTAGAAACAGAATTCTCGAACTCCTTTCAAGGTGTAGGGAGCTTAAAATTCTCGTGGGTTTTTTCTATTTCTCAGGTTTAAAGGAATTATATGAAGGGCTTAAGAATAATCCAGATGTGGTGCTAAAGGTGTTGGTGGGTTTGAATGTTGACAGGACAAACCATGGACTCATAGAATACGCAGAGCGGTTCTCCAATACCTCGGATAATGAAAAAATAAATCTTTTCTTCCAATCCATCAGGAATTCAATCAATACAGAGCATTTTGACAACAGGGAATTCTATGAACAGGTAAGATTCTTCATTGAGCTTATAAAAACTGATCGCCTGATTATTAGAAAGACCTATGAGCCAAATCATGCAAAGCTCTATATCTTCAAGCTTGAAGAGACACAGGTTGGAAGAAACACCCTTTTTATTACAGGAAGTAGCAATCTTACATCCTTAGGTCTTACAAGACAACAGGAATTCAATGTAGAGATAAGTGACTATGGATTTGAGGATGCGGAAGCCTATTTTGACAAACTATGGGAACGGGCAGTTCTGATTACAGAAGATAATGTAATCAAAAAAGAGCTTATTAAACTTGTCGAACACGAAACCCTGATAAAGGAGATCACACCTTTTGAGGCTTATGTGCTTGTATTAAAAAACTATCTCAGTTCTTTCAAAGGAAAGGCATTAGGGCAGAGGCTTGTGGATTTACTTAGTGAAAGGGGATATAAGATATACAACTATCAGCTTGATGCTATAAGTCAGGCCCTGTCAATTATTAATGAGCAAAATGGAGTTATCATTGCTGATGTGGTTGGTCTTGGAAAAACTGTTATTGCCTGCGCAGTCGCCTATGAACTTAAGAAAAGAGGCATTGTGATTGCGCCACCCGGGCTTATAGGAGATAAGGCGAAAAAATCAGGATGGGGAAAATATCTTGAAGATTTTTATCTCTCAAACCTCGGATGGGAGGCCTATTCCCTTGGTGACCTTGAAAAGGTGGAAGAGCTTGTGCAGTCTGCAAGGGATATAGAGGTTGTCATTATTGATGAGGCCCATAGATTCAGAAATCAAGACACAGAGGATTATGAACATTTGAGGAACATCTGTAGAGGGAAGACAGTGATTCTCCTTACAGCAACACCATTTAACAACAGGCCATCCGATATATTCTCCCTCCTTAAGCTCTTTGTCATACCTAAGAAATCGAGGATAACCCTTAGCGATGACATTGAGGCAAAGTTTGATGCCTTCAGGGTAACCTTTAACAAACTTGCCTATATCAAGAGATACCACAATTCATCAGATGCAAAAAAGAGGATCAGGGCTATTTCATATTATAAGGCCCTTTTTGGCAACGATATGGTAAACCTTTCTCTGGTTAAAAACAGGGCTCACTATCTTGCAATGGAGATAAAAGAACTAATTGAACCTGTCACCATAAGAAGAAACAGGCTTGACCTCCAGGAAAATCCTAATTATAAGGATGAGGTAAAGGAACTCTCAAGGGTAAAAGACCCTGAAGAATGGTTTTATCAACTCACAGAAGAGCAATCCAGATTTTACGATACTGTTATCAGCAAATACTTTGCCCTGCCTGATGAAGGCGGGAGGTTTAGTGGTGCAATATACAGGCCCTTTATTTATGAAAAGTATGAAAAGGGAATTCTGCCCGACCCCGAGGATGCTGATCTAACAGAAGAAGAGAGCTTTCAGTACCAGCAACAGTTTAATCTCTATGACTTTATGAGAAGATTGCTTGTTAAGAGATTTGAGAGTTCTTTTGGTGCATTTAAAAAGAGTGTGGAAAATTTCAAGGATATTACAGAGACCGTGCTTCAATTTATGAATAAAACGCAAAAGTATATCCTTGACAGGTCTCTTCTTCTGAAGATCTATAACAAAGACATAGACGAGATTGAAAAAGAGCTTAAGGATTATGCTGAACGCATAAAAAATAACGAATATCCTAAAAACCATAAGATCTATGAGATAGAAAAATTTAAGGGGAAAGAGAGATTTTTAAACGACATAAAGGGTGACCTTGAACTCTTCGATAATATCCTCAGTGAGCTTCAAAGACTTGACCTCGTGAATAATGACCCAAAGGCAGAGTGCTTAATAGAAAATGTGAGGAAGGTCAGAAACGCAGAACCTGATAGAAAGGTTGTAATATTCTCGGAATATATCGACACAGTGAAATACCTTGAGCCAATACTTCAGAATCATTTTAATAACAGGGTGCTTGTTGTGGCTGGCGATTTGAGCTCAGGTAAGATACGGGAGATCTATGAAAACTTTGATGCTTCTTATCCTTCTCAAAAAAATGACTACGATATACTGCTTACAACGGATAAGATTTCCGAGGGCTTCAATCTGAATCGGGCTGGCATGGTTATAAACTATGATATTCCATGGAATCCTGTCCGTGTAATCCAGCGGGTTGGAAGGATCAACCGCATCAGCAAAAAGGTTTTTGATGAGCTCTATATAGTAAACTTTTTCCCAACTGAAAAGGGGGCAGACCTTGTGAAATCTCGCGATATTGCATCAAACAAGATGTTTCTCATCCATAATGCCCTTGGTGAGGATGCAAAGATATTTGATATTGACGAAGAGCCTTCACCTTCAGGCCTTTACAAGCGGATACAGCAGAATCCTGATTATATTGAGTCTGAGAGCTTCTATACAAAGATATTAAAAGAGTTTGAGCGAGTTAAAAGTGAATCACCAGAGCTAATAAAATCCCTCAAGGAATATCCACCGCGAATAAAAGTGGCAAAAAGGGCTGATGAAGATGAACTCATCGTTGTTATTAAAAAAGGGAGGCTCTTTGTTCATTACAAAAGATATTCAGACAACATTCCTCCTGTCATAACTAATGTCGAGAATATATATGAGAAAATAAAAGCGGATAAGAATGACCCTCCAATGCCACTAAGCGACAGATTCTGGGATGAATATGAAAGGCTCAAGAATTTTACGGGTACCACAAAAACCCGCCCTACAGAGCAGAGCCTTCAACAGAAAGCAATCAATATGTTAAAAAGCCTTATTAATAATTCAGAACTTTCTTCCCTAACACCTTACAAGGATTTTCTTCGCATGCTCCTTGAAGACATTCTTGACTACGGTACACTCCCAGACTATACCCTGAGAAGGATTGCAAATCTCGATCCAAACAATATTGCCTCTATATTGAAAGAGATAGAAAGGCTCAGGAAAACCCTGGGAGATGACTATCTCTATAGAGAAAAAGATAGACTTACGGAGTTAACAAAAGAGATTATTATAGCAATAGAAAACAGGGCAAAGTGATCTTAAAAATCATATGATTTTGAGGAATAAGAGTCAGGGGCATACTTGAAAAAATATAAAGTTGAATTAAAACCACAGGCTGTTAAAGATGGCAAAAAGATACCCACAGAACAATTACAGAGAATATATGATGCCATAGAAGGGTTGTCCAAAGGCTTAAAAGGTGATATCAAACGACTTACTAATTATACATATGAATATCGGCTACGGGTAGGCAATTATAGGGTGCTCTTTGAAATAGAAGATGAAAGGATAGTAATATACAGAATAATACACAGAAAGGAGTCTTACAGAAGGAGGTAGAAAAGATGATAAAGATAAGACCAACTATTATCGAAAAGAATAAAAAAAAGGAGTTTGTCGTTTTACCCTATGAGGATTTTCTTAAGATTCAGGCGGAACTGGAGGACTATGAGGACCTTAAAATGCTCAGAAGGGCTAAAAGGCGCGAAGGAAAAGCCCCTGCGATAGAATTAAAAGATGTTAAAAAACAATGGGGACTGGAAAGAGAATGAAAAAGAAGCTGTCTTACACTAACAACTAACGTTAATGACAGCGGATTTATTAAAAAACATAATCAACAACTTCTCTACTGAAGAATTCATTCACTTCTTCAGATTTAAGAATAGCCATTTCAAACCATATAACGAGCCAGTCCATTATTACAATGACGATAATTTTAAAGATTGCCTTCTCATAGGTGAGATACCCTTTGACAGTGCCCAGAGACTTCATATCTACTCCTTTCGTGTAACAGATTCACTCACAGAGCGTTCAGGAAAAAAGAAGCAATATGAAAAAGGTAAAAGGATATTAAAAGAGACAAATACTGATGCAGGCATATTTATTTTTTATGATAATGACGGAAATTTTAGATTTTCCCTGATCTATACCGAATACTCTGGTGCAAGGCGAAGATTTAGCTATTTTAAAAGATTTACCTACTTTGTAAGCCCACGCCTCACAAACAAGACTTTTCTTAAGCAGATTGGAGAGGGGGATTTTTCATCTCTTGAAAAAATAAAAGAAGCATTCTCTGTTGAGCCAGTAACAAAGCAGTTTTATGAAGAGATTCAGACCTGGTATTTCTGGGCAATGGATAAAGTTAGATTTCCTGAAGATTATAAACATAGCAATGACAATGACAGGGACAAAGAGATAAGAACCGCGACAAACCTGATTCGCCTTATCACAAGAATCATATTCATCTGGTTTATAAAAGAAAAGGGACTTATCCCAGAGGATTTATTTGATAGGGAAAAGCTTAAAGGGATAGTTAAAAATTTTAACAAGCCCGGTGCCTCCAATTACTACAATGCGATCCTTCAAAATCTCTTTTTTGCCACATTAAACAGCAAGATGGAAGAAAGAGGATGGGCAAAAGATGAGGGTTTCCCAACAAACAAAACAACTTATGGAGTTAAAAATCTATACAGGCATGAGGATAAATTTTTAATCGGCGAAAAAGAGGTCTTAAATCTCTTCGAAGAAATTCCATTTTTAAATGGTGGACTCTTTGATTGTCTTGACAGGGAAGATGAGGCAGGAAAAGTAATCTATATAGATGGATTCTCCAGAAATCCAAAAAAACAGGCACTGATTCCGGACTATCTGTTCTTTCAGCAAGATGAGACAAGGGTTGATTTATCAACTTACGGCCTCGGTTCAAACAAACAGGTTCGAGGTCTTATAGAGATTCTAAAAAGTTACAACTTCACCATAGATGAAAGCACTCCTGTTGACCAGGAAGTGGCCCTTGACCCCGAGCTCCTTGGTAAGGTCTTTGAAAACCTGCTTGCAAGTTACAATCCTGAAACAGCAACAACAGCAAGAAAGGCAACTGGCAGTTACTATACACCTCGAGAGATTGTAGATTACATGGTAGATGAAAGCTTGAAAGAGTACTTTAAAATCCAATTGCCAGGGATTGATGAAGAAAAAATAGAACTGCTTGTCTCTTATGCAGAAGAATCACCAGAATTTTCACAGGAAGAAAAGCAGAAGATAATCTCTGCCATTGATAGAGCTAAGATACTTGATCCTGCCTGTGGAAGTGGTGCTTTTCCTATGGGGATACTCCATAAACTTGTTCATATACTCCAGAAGATAGACCCAAGTAATGACCTCTGGTACGAACTCCAGTATCAAAAGGCACTGAGGGCATCCGAAGAAGTATTTAAAGAAAGGGATAAGTCCGAACGAGAGGCAATGTTAAAAGAGATAAATGAGGTATTTGATGAAAGCATTAATTATCCTGACTATGCAAGGAAACTCTATCTTATAGAAAATTGTATCTATGGCATTGACATCCAGCCAATTGCAATACAAATAAGCAAACTAAGGTTTTTTATATCCCTTGTTCTTGATCAAAAATTTGATAAAACAAAAGAAAACTTCGGAATAAGACCACTTCCAAACCTTGAAACAAAATTCGTAGCAGCAAACACACTGATAGGGTTGGAAAAACCCGAACATATCTTTTACACAGATGAAATTAAAAAATTAGAAGAAGAAATAAAGAAAGTAAGACACAAATATTTTACCGCAAAAACAAGAACAGAAAAATTAAGACTTCAACAAAAAGATAAAAAACTAAGAGAAGAACTGAGAGGTAAATTAAAATGCATTGGTTTTTCCAGTGAATCCTCTCAAAAAATAGTTTCTTTTGACCTCTTTGACCAAAACGCCTCTGCTGACTGGTTTGACCCTGAATCGATGTTTGGGGTCGTTGATGGCTTTGATATTGTGATAGGAAATCCGCCACATGGTGCGGATATAAGCAAGTATAAAGATTATGTTGAAAATAATTTTAGGTTTTTTGAAACACGCAAAAACTCTGCTTCTCTCTTTATAGAGAAGAGTTTTGAGCTTTTAAAACAAGAAGGTGTTCTTGCCTATGTTATACCAAAATCAATTACATTTGTTGAAAGTTGGAAAAAAACAAGAGACCTTATATACAAGAAGAACAGATTGCTTGTTCTTATAGATATAACAAAGGCCTTTGAGAATGTTAAACTTGAACAGATTATACTAATATGCCAAAATACGCAAAATGACTCTTATCTTTATAATACTGGTGATTTTTGGGATGGATATATAAGAATTAACACTAAAATAAAGACTGAGATTGCTGACAAGTTAGAAATACTGCCTCTATATACAGATGAGATAAAGATGGGTATTCTTAATAAACTCTTGGAAAATAGTGTTAAGCTTTATAGTATCTCAAAAACTTTTAGAGGACTTCCATACCAAAATAAAATCTCAGAAGATGGTTATCCTATATTAAGAGGAAAAAACATAAATAAATATCTGATTTATAGAGAACTTGACAAAGTTCAACTTACTAAATCGGAATTAAACAGCCCAAAAGTCAAACAGCTCATGAAACCAAAAATTATTTCACAAAGAATTGTTGCACATGTTATGAATCCTTTTGATAGAATAATCATAATGGCGACTTATGACAGTAAAGGTTTCTTAACACTTGACACTGTTATGAACACATTTTTAACAGACAATTCATTCTCTTATGAATATATCCTCGGAATTTTAAACTCCCGCTTGGCCGAGTGGTTTTACTACTGGTTTGTTTATAATAGGGCAATAAGAACTATGGATTTTGATGAAAGTTATATCGGCAAATTACCCATTAAAAAGATAACCTCTCAAAACCAACCCATAGCCAACCAGATAATTACCCTTGTTGACCAAATCCTTTCTGCCAAAAAGCAAAACCCTGAGGCGGACACCGGCCATTTAGAGCGAGAAATAGACCACTTGGTTTATAAATTGTATGATTTGACAGATGAGGAAATTAAAGTAATAGAGGCAAATAAATTATGATAAGAGAAGAATATACTATCCCCCGTTTACACCGGACACCTTCGTGACTGGAATAAGGTGTAGTAAGTCCCATAGAGTTATCTGTTAGAGGTCATCACATGGATAAAGAGAAGAAGGCGATGGTAATCACAAGAGGAATCTTAAAGAGCGAGGTAGTACTCCTCGTTGGCACGAAAGTATATGGTCAATCTTAAGGCCTCTTATCCTTGAAGGTGGGTAGAGTGAAGAACCCCTTGTGGGAATTAAGGGATTTACATCCCCATCACGTGTAGTTACTTCCCTGACTTTTTATTCTCACTCCCTGATCTCAATTATCTTTTCTATGTTAAAGACCCTTTCTCCGTTTCTCAGCCTGCAGAAGGCAAGGAGTCCTGGAAAGGTCCTGTCTTTAAACTCCATCTCCTTTATCTCAAGGGGGATTATTCTTCTTACAGTCTTTACATCTGAACTTTTGAGGTAGACTATCTCCAGTTCTTTTCTCTCACTGATCGCCCTCTTAAGGATATCTATCCTTTCGGGTAGAGAAAGAGTCTCCTTTGCCTTCTCATACTGAAAATCCACCAGGAATCTCACAACTTTTCTATCAAGCTTTATGTGCCCCCTTTTAACAGGTTTTGTAAGTATGATCCCCGATAGGGTCCTTGAGCGGGATAGGGCCACATAGAGCTGACCGTGGGCGAATGTACCTCTTTTAAGATCTATCACAACCCTATCGAATGTCAGCCCCTGGCTCTTATGAATCGTTATTGCCCATGCGAGCTTTATGGGAAACTGGGTGAATGAACCGATAGTTCTCACATCTATCTTAGATCTTTCCCTGTCGTAGTAGTACTCATAAATATCCCACCTGTAGGGAGAGACATCTACCTCATACCCCCTCTCAAGCTCAACACCTATGACTTTTTCATTTTCGTCTATATATTTTACCCTGCCAAGATCTCCGTTTACCCATCTCCCTTCAGGGTCATTTGCCACAAGCATTACCTGAGCTTTCTTTTTAATCCTGAGAATTAGGGGAGAAGGAAGATCATCTTTTTCAACTCTTCCCTTTATTCTGCCTTCGAACTCAAAGACCCTTCCTTTTAAATTATTGAGCCTTGAGAGATTTATGCTATCTGCTCTAAAGTTTGTCGCTGTCAGATAGACGAAGAAGTCATCTTCTTCTGGTACAAAGTCAGGTATCACCCTTTCGTTGAGTAATTCGAGGGTTTTATCTTCTACAACCCCTTTTCTTATCTGATTCAGGATCTCTATGAATTCTGCATCCCTCTGACGGTAGATCCTTTCAAACTCTATGAATTCTATCTTGTTCTCCCTGAATGAGCGGGAGGAGAAGAAGTAGGGGGCATCATAAAGGAGGGGAAATACCCCTTTCTCCCTCGATGTCACAGAAGGAGGGAGCTGGTATAGATCACCGATGAGGATCAACTGAACTCCCCCGAATGGTCTTTTTGGAAATGGTCCCCATTTACTCAGGAAAGCTTCCACACAGTCAAAGAGATCTGCCCTGACCATTGAGATCTCATCTATGATTAAAGTCTCTAAGTTCTCATAGATCTTCCTTTTCTCCTTATCAGGTTTGAGTTCTGAGACCTTACTCAGGGTTATGTCTGGTTTGAAGCCGAAGAAGGAATGGATTGTCTGGCCTTTCACGTTTATGGCAGAGACTCCAGTTGGAGCAAGGACAGCTAACGACTTTTTCAGGTTTTCCATGAGGTATCGGAGAAAGGTTGACTTTCCAGTACCTGCCCTTCCTGTGATAAGGACATTCTTTGAAGAACTGGCTATGATATCCCAGGCCCTCTGGAACTGGGGATTGAAATCAAGTTCGGGGTATGTCATCTTCTGGATAATATTACCATCAAGTGAGAAAGCTAAAAAAGTATTTGCCAAGATTATAATATATCCCCATGAGGGGCTTAAGATGAGATCACGAGGGGAATAAAGGATGAGAGAGAATAAGTTAGAGGAGGTACGGTTTGAGGGGGGACTCCACCTGACTTCTTAAGAAGTTAAAACTTAAGTTTGTTTTCTTTACCGTGTACCAACCTTCTTATGTTATCTCTGTGTTTTAAAAAGATGATAGCGACAACTATGGCGGCTAATGCGATCTTGTTTCTTGAGTCCCCGAAGATGTAAAGCAAAAAAGGAAAAGATAAAGAAGCCAAGAGAGAACCTAATGAAACGTATTTCCAGATCATTACAACGATGGTGAAAATAAGTACGCCCGTTAATGTGGCATAGGGATTCAACCCCAAAAATACACCAAATGCCGTGGCAACCCCGCGGCCGCCCTTAAATTTGAGGGTAATAGGAAGGATATGACCGATGAATGATGCAAATCCAGAAAGAATTACTGTTAACTCCGGGAAGCCCATATATTTAGCAAAATATACGGGTAAAAAACCCTTTAGTGCGTCAAAAATAAGGGTCAAAACTCCATAAAATATGCCTGCTGTCCTCATCACATTTGTAGCTCCTATATTTCCGCTACCAGCTTTTCTTGGGTCAACCCCTTTGATCCTTGAGAAGATAATCCCGAAGGAAACAGAGCCAAAAATGTACGAAAGGCAAAATAGTACGAGGTATTGGCCCATGTTTCTATGATAACCCAAAGAGAGATCATTTTCAAACCCCGGTGTAGAACTTATTTTATTGCGAAACTGACCGTCCATATGATATAAAGTCTCGGAATTCAGTATCTGTCAAGGAGGTGTTAGATGTCTGAAGTAAAGAAGATCAATACGGTCTGCATCAACTGCGTAAATTCTTGCGGCCTTGTCGCTCATGTTCAGCACGGGAGGTTAGTTAAGGCGGAAGGGATGCCAGAACATCCCCTAAGCAAGGGCTATTTATGTCCGCGAGGGGAGGCGCTCCCAGAATGGGTATACTCATCGGATAGAATTCTATTCCCTATGAAGAGAGACAACGGTCAGTGGAAAAGGATAACCTGGGATGAGGCTCTTGATACCATATCAGAGAAGCTCAAGGAGATAAAAGGAAAATATGGACCCCATTCGCTTGCCATTTTTTGCGGGTCCATCGGGGTTGAGAATCTTGAAATTGCAGCTTTCGCTCAGCGTTTTAAGGGAGCATATGGTACTCCAAATCTTCTCTCAGTAGAAAGCGTTTGCTACCGTTCGAGAATCATTGCTCACCAGTTAACATTCAGCACGTTCTTTCTCGAAGAACCTGACAACGCAAAGTGCGTCGTGTTGTGGGCGACGAATCCAGAGAATTCAAAGCCCTACTGGGCAAATTTGCTAAGAGCTTCCCGGGACAAAAAGATCATAGTAATAAATCCGAAAAGAATTTCTCTCTCTGAGCTTGGGGTTCACTACCCTGTTACACCTGGCAGCGATTGTGTTCTTGCACTTTCCATGATGAATGTGATCATAAGCGAAGGGCTCTATGATAAAGAGATGGTGGAAAACCATACTTTTGGTTTTGAAGAGTTAAGGGAGCACGTAAAAGCTTTTAGTCCGGAGAAAGTAGAGGGGGTAACTGGCCTTAGCGCAGAAAAGATAAGAGAACTGGCGAGAACATACGCTACGACGAAACCAGCGTGCATTATCCCGGGCACATGTTTCGACCAAAGAGCGGATGGTCTGTACACAATGAGGGCTTTTGCGATCCTCCAGACTATAACGGGAAATGTGGATACTCCGGGAGGCTGGGTCTCGGTGCCTTTCCCTAAGCTTGGAGACTTACGGATTCCTGTGGAGGAGAAACCTCTTGGTGCAAATGAACATCCCATCTTTTACAGCCTGTGGGGTAGACCCTCTCCATACGGACAGACTCTTTATCTACCGGATGCGGTCCTAAAGGAGAAACCGTATCCCGTAAAGGCTTTTATAGTTACTGCTGGGAACCCGGCGCTAAGCATGCCTGAGTCTCCTTTATGGGAGGAAGTTTTCAAAAAACTGGACTTGCTCGTTGTTATAGACATGTTCATGACAAAGACAGCAAAGTACGCACATATCGTTCTTCCCGCATGTTCTTTTTTGGAGAGACCTGGAATAGGATACGTTTACGCTGTCACCTCCGGAATTCCGTATATAATGCTCCGAAGGCAGGTTATAGAGCCTTTAGGAGAAGCATGGTCAGACTGGAGGATCTTTTCGGAGCTTGGAAGGCACATGGGGTATGAGGACGCTTTCCCTTGGAAAACAGATAAAGAGGTCATAGATTACTTCCTTAAACCGATGGGCTTAACCTTTGACAAATTGGACGAATATCCATATGGAACATTTTACGCCCAGAAGACTTACGACATGGTAAAAAAGGGTAAGATCAGAACCCCATCGGGCAAGATTGAAATCTATTCTAAGACTCTCGCCGATAACGGATATGCTCCGCTACCTGAGCCTCAAGATCCCTTAAAGGTAGTCTTTGCAGAACCTGAAGATGCGGAAAAATATCCACTCTGGTTGAGTACGGGCACGCGTATCATTTACTTTACCCATACTCAATTCAGAAACTTACCAAGTCTTCGAAGCAAATATCCTGAGCCGGTTGCAGAGATCAACCCTGAGACTGCGAAGGAATACGGTCTTTCGGACGGCGATACTGCTCTTGTTGAAACCCCAAAAGGACAGCTGAAAATAAAGGTAAAATCAACCCCTGAACTTTTGCCAGGTGTGGTTTTAATATCCCACGGATGGGAAGAAACCAATGTCAATGTGCTTACTTCTTGCAAACCGAGTGATCCTGTAACTGGCTATCCTCACCTCAAAGCGTTGAGGTGCAGAATAGGGAAGGCATAGTTTGGAAAAAGGGGAGGCCTTTAGGCTTCCTTCCCCTTTTTTGTGTAAATATCTCCTTCTGTTGACTTTTCCGACATAATGGGCGAATATCTTTAGCCAAAATGAAAAAAGGGAAAGAGAGATTTAGAAAGATAAGAAACATAGGGATAGTTGCCCACATAGACGCAGGAAAGACGACTGTTACGGAAAGGATACTGTACTGTACGGGAAAGACTTACAAAATGGGAGAAGTACACGAAGGTACAGCGGTTATGGATTACCTTCCCCAGGAACAGGAAAGGGGGATAACGATAACTTCTGCCTGTACAACTTGCTACTGGAGAGACCATGAGATTCAGATCATAGATACCCCTGGTCACGTGGACTTCACCATAGAGGTCGAAAGGTGCCTTCGTGTGCTTGATGGAATGATCGCAGTCTTCTGCGGGGTTGGGGGAGTTGAACCCCAGTCAGAGACCGTTTGGCACCAGGCAGACAGGTACAGAGTCCCGAGGATCGCATTTGTGAACAAACTTGATAGAGTTGGTTCGGATTTCTTCAACGTGATAGATATGATGGTTAAGAAGCTCGGTACGAACCCCCTCCCTGTCCAGATTCCACTTGGGAGGGAAGAGGCCTTTTTTGGAGTTGTAGATTTAGTATCTATGAAAGCAATCGTATGGGATGAGGAAAGTTTAGGTGTCCGTTACGAGTACGTTGAGATACCCGAGAGTATAAGGGACCTATCTTACGAGTACAGGGAAAGACTCATAGATGGCTTATCCATGGTAGATGATAGGATTATGGAGCTATACCTTAATGGAGATGAAATCCCAGAGAAGGTCATCCATGAGGCGATAAGAAAAGGAACCCTGAGTATGAAATTGGTTCCAGTATTTTGTGGTTCGGCCCTGAAAAACAAGGGTATTCAACCACTCCTCGATGGTGTTGTCAGATACTTACCTTCACCCCTCGATATGCCACCGGTTACGGGAAAGAATCCTTTAACTGGCGAGGAAGAGACAAGATTACCGTTGACTGATGAGGATTTTACAGCCCTTGCTTTCAAGGTTGTAATGGAAGAGGGGAGAAAACTCATATACATAAGAGTCTATTCGGGAGAGTTAAAAGTTGGAGACGACGTTTTGAACGTCAATCTTGGAAAAAAGGAGAAGATCTCGAGAATTTATAGAATGCATGCAAATCACAAGGAAAGAGTTGATTACGCCTCTGTTGGGGCCATTGTTGGAATCGTTGGTCCCAAAGACACATCCACTGGACACACACTAACTAAGGAGAGACAGATCCTTCTTGAGCCTATAAATATTTACGAGCCCGTAATTTCAATTGCAGTTGAACCAAAGAGGAATGTGGACCAGGAAAAGCTTATTACTGTGCTTAAAAGGATAACGGAAGAGGACCCTACATTCTATGTAAAGTCCGATGAAGACTCTTTGCAGACCGTGGTCTCTGGCATGGGAGAACTTCATCTCGACGTAATAATGAGGAGGATAAGAGAGGAGTTCGGTTTGGAAATCCATGTGGGAAGGCCACAGGTTGTGTATAAGGAGACGATAGAAAAAGAGGCCCTTGTTGAGAACACCTTTGAAAAGCTTATAAACAACGTTATTCACAGGGGTTTTGTAAAGCTACGAATCACACCGGAGGAAAGAGGAAAGGGATTGAATGTTTTCCACAGGTTTGAGCCTGAGCACCCTGCTTTTCCTTACATTGAGGCTATAGAGGAAGGCGTAATCGAAGCCTCGAACACTGGTGTGTTAAAAGGTTACCCCATAACAGATGTAAGGGTATACATAATGGACGCCTCATTTACCAATCCTGAATTTGCAAGGCTCACTCTCAAGATGGCAGCCCATGAATGCTTCAAGAAGGGTTGCATGGAAGCCAACCCTGTGCTTCTTCAACCGATCATGTCCCTTACTGTGACAACCCCCAACGAGTTCTTAGGAGACGTAATAACGGATTTAAACATAAGAAGGTGTCAGATAAGAGAAATAATAACGAAGGACAAAATTACTGTGGTAGAGGCTTACGCTCCCTTAACCGAAATGTTTGGATATTCTACGGTCATAAGGTCTCTTTCCCAAGGAAGGGCATCATTCACGATGTATTTCTCCCACTATGACAAGGTAGACTATGGCAAAAGTTAAGGATTTTCTATCGGTTTTAGGAACAGAGGAATATATCTCTACCTCTCGTATATCCGAGAGATTGGGAGTTTCAAGGGACAATGTGAGAAAGAACATAATGAGAATTAGGAGTTACGGATATAATGTTGAAACAAAAAGGGGTAGGGGCTATAGACTCCTTGAAAGACCTGACAGACTTTACCCGTGGGAGATCGAGGCTTATCTCACATCGAGAAGGATAGGAAGAAGGTTGATATATAAGGAAAGCCTTGCTTCAACAAATACCTATGCATATGAGCTTGCAAGAAGAGGGTTAGAAGAGGGGACATGTGTTATAGCGGAGAAGCAAACGGCAGGTAAGGGTCGGCTTGAGAGAAGCTGGTTTTCTCCGGAGGGGAAAAACATTTACATTTCAATTTTGCTTAGACCCCATGTCTCTCTTTCCAAGATTAATATGCTCCCTTTCGCCTGTTCTCTTTCTGTAGCCGAGTTAGTCGAAAAGGCTTCGAATATCAGACCTTCTCTTAAATGGCCCAATGACGTGATGATCGGAGGGAAGAAATTGTGTGGGATCATCTTGGAGATATCTTCCCTAAAAGAGATGGTAAATTTTGCTATTGTGGGCATAGGTCTAAACGTGAATATGGGGGAGGATGATCTGCCCTCTAACATAAGGGGAATCGCAACATCCCTTTACATGGAAACAGGAGTGAAATACGACAGAGCTAAAATCTGTGGCGTCCTAATTAACACGTTCGAGAAATACTACGAGATATTTTTGAAGGATGATCTTTATTTAATTCGTTCTTTGTGGGAGGAGAAGGCCCAGATTCGGGGAAAATGGGTAACTCTTTCGGATGGAACCGGTCTAATTACTGGACTCTGTCATGGCCTGGACATAGACGGCGCTCTTCTAATAATTACAGAGACAGGGACAAGAAAAATCTACGCAGGAGATTTGAGGAATTAAAGATGGTCCTTGTGATAGACATTGGAAACACAAACGTTGTTATAGGCGTTTACGACAATGAAAAACTTGTCGAGCACTTTAGAATCGGTACTGATATCGAAAAGACTGTTGATGAATATGCGATCCTGATAAATGGCCTACTTTCCATAAGAAAAGGGCTCACCTTGGATCAAATAAAAGGGGTTATAATATCCTGCGTTGTCCCTCCCCTTCTTTTAACATTTCATGCCCTTTGTGAGAAGTTCATTGGTGTTGAACCTATAATAGTTGAGCCTGGAATAAGAACGGGCATGCCCATACTTTACGAGAATCCAGCGGAGCTTGGAGCTGATAGAATCGTTAACGCTGTATCAGGCTACGAGACATACAGGCGGTCACTTATAATAGTCGATTTTGGGACAGCGACGACTTTCGATTATGTAACAAAAAAGGGTGAATATGTGGGAGGAGCAATTGTTCCAGGTATCATGGTCTCCCTTGAGGCCTTATTTGAGAGGGCATCTAAGCTTCCCAGGGTTGAACTTTTAAAACCAGAGTCAGTCATAGGGAGGAACACGGTTCACGCTATGCAATCGGGAATAATATTTGGATATGCGAGCCTTGTGGATGGGATTGTAAGGAGAATGAAAAAAGAGATAGGAGATGATCCTTATGTTGTCGCAACCGGAGGTCTTGCAGGACTCATCTACGATGTTTCCGAAACAATTGACGTTATAGACGAGTTTCTGACTCTGCGCGGATTAAGGATACTTTACGAAAAGAATAAGGACATGAAGAAAAAGAAGAAAAAAAAGTGAAAACCACATGAATGGAAAACGAATTTTCCTCGTGTTTTTCCTTTTTGCACTTCTCATTTCCGCTTCCTGCTCATTAAGCAAGAAAAAGACTTCCTACGAGGAAGAAGGAAAACCATCTTATGGTGACGCTCTCTTTACTGCCTCTATTGGAGAACCTACAAATCTGATTCCGATCCTTGCAACAGATGCTCCATCTCACGAGGTAGCATCGAGAATTTACAATGGGCTTGTAAAGTACGATAAAGATCTAAACATAATTGGAGATCTTGCGGAGTCTTGGGAAATCTCAAAAGATAATCTCACAATAACCTTTCATCTCAGAAAGGACGTTAAATGGCATGATGGGAAGAAATTTACATCAAAAGATGTCCTTTACACTTACAAAGTGATAACTGATCCAAGGACTCCAACCGCCTACTCTGGAGATTTCATTCATATCAAGAAGGCTCAAGCGATTGGTGACCATATCTTCAGGGTAACATATGAGAAACCCTTTGCTCCTGGCCTCATAAGTTGGTCCATATCTATTCTCCCCTCCCATCTCCTCGAAGGTAAAGATATAACGAAATCCGCCCTCGCAAGAAGTCCCGTGGGAACAGGTCCGTATGTTTTTAAAGAGTGGATTCCAGGAGAGCGGATCGTCCTTTGTGCGAACAAGGATTATTTCGATGGGCGTCCTTACATACAGAGACACGTTGTAAGGTTTATCCCAGATTCATCAAGTATGTTTCTTGAGCTCAAGAACCAGGGGATAGACATGATGGGACTTTCTCCTCTTCAGTACTTGCGCCAAACCGACTACCCTGCGTTCAAAAGGGAATTTAGGAAGTATCAGTATCTATCTTTCAGCTACGTCTATCTTGGATACAATCTTAAGCACCCCTTTTTCAGGGAGAAAAAGGTTAGGCAAGCGCTGACCCACGCTATAAACAAGAAGGAGATAATAGATGGGGTCCTTCTCGGACAGGGGATTGAGGCCCATGGGCCTTACAAACCTGATATGTGGGCGTACAATAAAATGGTCAAAAGATACGAGTATAGTAAGGAAAAGGCTTTGAATCTCCTTTATGAGGCAGGTTTTGAGAAGGCTAAGGATGGTACCCTCGAGAAGGATGGAAAGAAATTTGAGTTTACCATACTTGTCAATCAGGGAAACGATGTTAGGATAAGATGTGCGGAACTGATACAAAAAAGATTATCCGAGATCGGTATTAGAGTTAAGATAAGGGTGTTAGAGTGGGCAAGCCTCATAAACGAGTTTATAGACAAAAGGAATTTTGAAGCTGTGATCCTGGGATGGACTATTCCCCATGACCCTGATCTTTTCGATATCTGGCATTCCTCCAAGCAGGGCGAGAAGGAGCTCAACTTCATATCCTTTGAGAACAAAGAGGTAGATGAATTGTTGGTCCGTGCAAGGCACACTTTTAATATAGAGGAGAGGAAGAAGTATTACTACAGGTTCCAAGAGATCTTGGCGGAGGAGCAACCATATACATTCCTTTTTATCCCCTATGCTAATGTGGCGATACATAAGAGGATAAAAAACGTCCGTCCAGCTCCAGCTGGTATCACGTACAACATGGAAAAATGGTATGTCCCCTATGAACAGATGAGGTATAGAAGCTATGCTACGGTTTATCCTTAAAAGGATAATTCTCCTTTTTCCCATGCTTTTGGGCATCACCCTTATCTCTTTTTTTGTCATTCACCTTGTACCAGGTGAGCCAGGGATAACTGAACTGGAGATGACGCCCAAGGTAACGAAAGAGGCTCGGGAAAGAATAAGGGCTTATTACGGGCTTGACAAGCCTTTACACGTTCAGTACTGGTTGTGGCTCAAAAGGATTGTCAGGCTCGATTTTGGCGTATCTTTTAGTCCAGATAGGAGGCCGGTAATAGAGAAAATTTGGGAAAGGATTCCCATAACCGTAACAATCAACCTCATCTCGATGCTGATCATATTCGTTACAGGGATACCGATCGGTATTTACTCAGCCAAACATGAAGGGTCTTTAATGGATAAGTCCCTCACAGCTATCGTCTTTGCCGGTTATGCGGCTCCCACATTCTGGGTTGCCCTTCTTTTAATGCTCCTCTTCGGTGCCTATCTTGAGCTTCTTCCCATATCAGGTATAAAGTCTTTTAATTTCGAAGAATTGACAATTCCGGAAAAGATAATCGATATGGGCAAGCACCTCATTTTGCCCGTTTTTGTTTCCGCTTCAGGCGGGATAGCGGGCATTTCCAGGTTCATGAAGAATAGCCTCCTTGAAGTGTTAAGCCAGGACTATATAAGGACAGCTTACGCGAAAGGTCTACCCGAAAAAGTGGTTATGAGGAAACATGCCTTACGAAATGCACTTCTACCAGTCATAACCATTTTAGGGCTTTCAGTGCCAGGGCTCATAGGTGGAAGCGTGATATTTGAAAGCATCTTCTCAATCCCAGGGATGGGCCAACTCTTTTATATGAGCGTTATGGCCAGGGACTATCCGACCATCATGGGTATACTCGTTATAGGCGCTTTTCTGACCTTGCTTGGAAATCTCTTGGCTGACATCGCTTACGCAGTGTCAGATCCGAGGATAAGAACTGAGTGATACGAAGTCTATCTTTCCTCTATGGATACAAATGGATAGATTTTGAGATTCTCAATAAAGGTAGACCTCTTTTCCCTGGGAAAATAGACGTTGTACGTCCCTTTAGGAAGGATGTACTTCTTCATATGGAGATTTAAGTATCTAAACTCCCTGTAAGATAGCCCCATGGAACTCGCAAGGATAGAAGTGTGGAGATCCCCTTCTAATCTTATTACTACGTAGTCTACTGATAGTTCCTTGTATCTTTCCCCCTCGTCAAATTCGATTCCGTATCTTTCCCTATTCTCAATGATCTCTTTTAGGGCGAGGATTCTAAAGACGTACCTCTCTGTTTCCTCTGGCAAGTAAAGATCAAAAAAATTTCTGGTGTTCTGGTTGAGAAGGGCTTCTTTTATTCTTTTTTCACCTGCATTATATGCGGCGCAAGCAAGGAACCAATCTCCGAATTCTTCGTAAAGTTTTCTCAGATAAGTAAGCGCACAACCAGTAGATCTCACAATATCGTATCTCTCATCTATCACGTCATTTATCCTCAAGCCTTCCTTTTTTCCTGTTTCCTTCACGAATTGCCATAGGCCTTTTGCCTCTGCCTTAGAGACCGCTCTCGGATTCAAATAACTCTCAGCAAGTACCAGATATTGAATATCTGGATGTACCTTGAACTTTCTAAGCTCCTCCTCTATAAGCCTTTTGTACTTCAAGTGTCTTTTCGCTATTACGAAGAGGAGACCCTTTTTCTCGAGGAACTGGAAATACTCCCTTTCGAATCTCTCCCTTATATCTTCACGTGATAGATCGATTTTTGAATTAAAGAGGTAGAGATTACCTAAGAGATGCCTGACACTAAATATCTCTTTACAAACTTTTCCTTCGTATGAAGCTGAACTTAATGGAGTTAAGGGGATAAAAGAAAAGAAAAGACAAAGGAAAACAGTGACTTTTTTTTTGAGGCCGGTCACGAAAGCTCTTTTATCAATTTGTTTACTATTCCGAGTCTATTTGTCATCCTATCCAAAATGGTCTTCATCTCTTGCTGGAGTTCTCCCACACCGTACTTTGGGTCGAGACTCTTCTTGTACACCCTTTCGATGTCCCTTTTCCAAAACTCGATAATTTCCGCCTCTTTTTTTAATACCTCTGCTTCTATTCTTTTTTTAAGAGTCCTTATGTCCTTTTCGCTCAGTTCCATGTCTTTTCTTGCTCCTTAGTTCATCAATCTTTATCATAACTAAGCCCGCTTCGTAAAGGAGGTATGTGGGCACAGCGAGAAGCATCATGTTGTAAACATCTGGAGTGGGGGTTATCACGGCAGAGAAAATCGCTATGATCAGTATTGCGTACCTCCTCTTTTTCGCGAGCATTTCGTAATTAACTATTTTCAGCCTTTTAAAGAGGAAGAGAAAAAGGGGTGTCTCAAAAGTGACACCGAAGGCGAAAATCATCGCTGCGGTAAAACCTATGTATTTTTCCACCGATATCATTGGCTTTATTTTGTCCTCTCCATAACCCAAAAGAAAGCTAATACCAGACTTCAAAACTACGAAGTAGCAAAAGAGGGAGCCGAGGTAAAAAAGAAAAATGGCCGAAAAAACGTATAAGATGTTTATCCTTAAGACGGGCTTCAAGTTTTTCCAAATGACAAAAAAGATAAGGGGCATGGAAGAAAAAAGGCCCGAAAGGAAAGCGAGTTCGACCATTGAAAAGAATACTTCTGGAAGGGTGAAGTAGTAAACCTTAATCTGCACGACCTTTAAAAGGATAAGGAGGATTTCCTTCGCGAAGAAGAAGCAAAAAGAAGATGCGACCCCAACTGCGATAAGCGAAAAAAAAAGTGCCTTCCTTATAGCCTCTATTACACTCAGTATCTGATTCCTTTCCATCCTCAGTCTTTCTTCGTTTCAGAGAAGGAGCGACCGAAGTAATGGTCAAAGGCTTTCTCTGCAAAATTTTTTACTTCTCTTTTGAATTCTTCATAATTCCTTAAAAAAGCCTTGCCAGTTTCCGTGAGAGAGGATCCGCCACCTTTTTTTCCACCTTTTTTCTTTTGAAGTAGTTTTACTCCGAGCCTCGATTCGCAATTCTTTATTATTGTCCAGGCCTTTTTGTAAGACATTCCCATCTTTTTTGCGCCCTTACGCAGTGAACCAGTCTCTTCAACGTTTTTTAAAAGGGAGTAAGGTCCGTCCCCAAAGGCTTTGCCATTCTCATAAAGCCATAACCTCACTTGTACCTTCATTTCTCCACCCTTTGGCTATGGAATTCTAAGGCATGAAGGAAGGAGTGTCAATTTTTTATTGAAAAATCTTCAAGATTGAGGGAAAATACTTGAAATGGCAAAAACAGTCGATGAACTCCTTGAAGAGAAGAACCTTACAAAAGAAGAGATGGAAGCTTTAAAGGACGTAATAGCGGAGTGTAGAGAAAGAGAGAGGAGAATAGAGGAGTCGATAAGAGCACTGAGAAGAAATCTCGAAATGCTTGTATCTACCATAGATCTTTTGCAAAGAAGATCAAAAAGTCTTTTGTCCTCAGTGGAGAATCTCAAAGATTCCATTGAAACTCTCTACCTCCTTAGCTTGCCAAAGGAAAAATTTTACATCGAGTGACTGATAGGATTTGATGAGGAGGAGCCTATGGCCGAAATAAAGAGCTCAATCGAGCTTGCCCTGGAAAAGACCAAGCACCTCATCATGAGTGCTGAAGAAAAAAAGGAACAGGAGAGGAGGGATCTTGAAAATAAGATAAGGACGCTCTTTAGAAGGCTAATGGAGAAGTACGTAGATAGGGACAATCTGCTGAAGGAGTTTGAGAACTTAAAAGAGAAGGAGCATAAAAAGCTATTCATCGAAATTGCTCTCGATAATCTCAATCTTATGGAGGAGAATGAGGAGATCGTCTCAGTTCTTGAACTAATTCATGAGGACATAAAAGAGAAAGTAGATAGAGGCTTTATAGCCTTAAGTCGTGCATTCCGGGAGGAGCTCGAAAAAAGAGAGATGATTTTAAAAGAGAGACTGAGAGAGAAACTTAAGGAAATGGGGATCGAGGGTGATGCTATTATGATTAATCTGGAATCTTGGGAGGAGAGGGAAAAAGAACTTGAGGAGGTCAAGGCGATTTTCAGTCAGAGACTTAAGAAATGGAAGGAGAGCGTCCTTTCGGAGATCCCGCTTTAAATATATTCTTTTCTATGAACGACAATACATCGGTCAGCCTTTTAAAAAGTAAGAAGCCATTTCCCCGATTCCAGGGATATTCAAGTCCAAGAGCAAAAAGGCCCAAATCCCTCGCCTTTTGAAGTACAAAAGGGGAATCGTCCACAACAACGAGAGAAGAGTGAAAGAGAGAGGACTTATCGTAGCTTAAGTGAAGTTCATCGAATGGGAGACCATGTTTTATTAGCCAGTTTAGTGTTGCTTTTTCTGTTTCCTTACTCCTGTGACTTGCTATTACTACTCTAAAACCCATCATTTTTAGACCTTTAAGAAACCTTTTAGAATCAGGATAGACCCCGTATTTTTCCTGTCTCTTATGGATCTCCTCGATTACTTGATAGAATGTTGCGGGAGATATATAGCCCTTAAAGAAATCCCAAGTCCCCCACCCTGCGGGAGGGGGGATAAGAGGGTTTAGGGACCTAAGTTCCTCATACAGAACCGAGGAGAAATCCCAAAGTGTATTATCTATGTCGACTATGATCTGGGCTTCCAACTCTCACTTCATAAAAAGCTTTGGCAAAAAGAGTGCTATATCTGGGAATAGGAAAAGGAGTATGAGAGAAAAAACGAGGGCGAAAAGAAATGGGACAACGCCCTTGTATATGGTTCCGAATTTGAGGCCCGTTATGTTTCCCAAAATAAAAACATATACAGCTATTGGGGGGATAAGACCACCTATCATAAGTGTGACGCAGATCATTATACCAAACCAGATAGGGTCATAGCCGAGTTCCATCACAGTGGGAAAGAAGACAGGGGTTGCGAGGACCATAAAAGCAAGGTCGTCCATAATTGAACCCCCAAGAAGATAGATGATCACTATAACGATCATTATTACAGTGCCAGAGACGGGCAAGCTCGCAGCCCATTTGGCTGCAATCATCGGTATTTCAGTTATGGCAAGAAAATGGCCAAATATGGTAGACCCGGCTATTAACATTAGTACCATGATAGAGGTTCTAAGGGCCCCTTTAAATGACCTTAGAAGCATATCGGCGTTCACTTCTTTGCGTACGAGTGCAAGAAGAAACATAGCTACAGTCCCTATGGTTCCTGCCTCTGTGGGGCTGAAAAAGCCTGTTATCATGCCCCCTATGACGATAGCGAATATTACTATGACCACGAGGGCCTCTGGAAGCGCAGCCAACCTTTCTTTCCAACTCGCCCTCTCTGCTCTTGGAGCAACATCGGGCTTTACTATTACCCACGCGGCCACAACGAGCATAAAAAGGAACGCTATCATTAGGGAAGGAACTATACCTGCAACGAATAGCTTCCCTATGGACTGCTCTACCTGTATCCCGTAAATTATTAAAACAGTACTCGGTGGCAGAATCATTCCTAAAGTGCTCACGGATGCGATTGTTCCAGCTGATAACTCTTTCTTGTAATCGTATCGGTCCATTTCGGGCATTGCGAGATTAGAAAAAGTCCCGATAGTTGCCAAACTCGAACCGCACATAGCCTTAAATGCGGTTGCCCCAGCTATGGTAGTCATTGCCAGGCCGCCAGGAATGTGGCCGAACCACTTATGAGCGCCTTCATATAATCTCTTTGCAATGTTTGTATTTGAAGCGATCTCTCCCATGAGGATAAAGAGGGGGATCACCGTGTAGCTGTAAGTCGTAAAAGTGTCAAAAAAATCCTTTATCACGAGATTGGATGCTGCTGAAAAGCCCATGAGTTTAGTAAATCCCAAAAATCCCACAAGCACCATGCAATAAGCCATCTCAAGGCCTGTGAGGAAAAGGAAAAGAAGCAAGAATATGCAGTAGATTCCAACGTCAATGTCTGTCATCTCTTTTCTCCTTTTACCTTCTTTATGAGATCATAAGTAATTACCAGAGCCTGTATAAAAAAACTGAATGAAAGTGCAAAAGCAAACGGATAGTATGGGATTCTGAAACTCGCTGTCCTTTCACCAGATCGCCTAACGTCAAACCCATATAAGAAAAAGTTGTACGCAATGAAAAGAAAGAGCAAAATACCTATGATCCTTGTGATTATCTCCACCTTTCTCTTCCTTTTCGCATCTATCCTTTCCACGATTATATCGACAATTACCTGCGCACCGAGGAGAGTTCCGTAAGGAAGTGAAAATGAAAATACCATACAGCCACCGTACTGTATTATCTCCATCGAACCCGTGATTGGATGGCCTAAGTTTCTCACTATGACGTCAATAAAAGTGAGTATGACCATGAAGGATAGAACGCTTCCTGCAAAACCGTACATGTATTTGCTGAGTGACGTCACACCAACCCCGAACTTTTTCATGACTGGCCTCCGAAATTATCGGGAAGGACCAAAAAAAGGTCCTTCCCCTGTGACTGACTTTTACTTAAAGGTCCTTAAGAACTCCTGGCAGAACTTCAAAGCTTCTTCACCTGGAAGCCCCTTAGCCTTTGTCATTTTTACGTAGTCATCAAGTATGGGTTTCATTTTCTTCGCTGTTTCCTCTTCCTCTTCCTTTGAGACAGAAATGAACTTCACGCCTTTGCTCATTGCGAATTCTTTTGCCTTCTGATCGAGCTCTACCCACTGCCTTCCTATCCTATCATTAAATTCATCGTTTATCTTCTCTATTGCCTTCTGATCTTCTGGGGAGAGCTTATTCCACTTATCCTTATTCATTATCACAAACTGGGATGTCAAGTAGGATACTCCGTAATTCTCTAAAACTGTGGAGACAACCTCACCGATTCTAAACCCTTGCAGAGCCTCGAGAGGGAATAGTGTACCGTCAACCACTCCGCGGGACAAGGCATCATACGCTTCTGTCACAGGCATTGTAACAGGTGCTGCTCCGAGGGCTTTCACGATCGGTGCATTCTCCGCGTTCGCCCTTATTCTCAAACCTTTAATATCAGCCGTTGATTTGACAGGCTTCTTAGTGAATATAAAGCCAGGAGCAGCCCCGTGCAGGAAGAGAACCTTCACATCGTCAAATTCCTTTGGCCTAAATTTCTTGTAATATGCATTTGCGAGCTTACTTCCCTGATATCCATTTCTGTAACCAAGTGGCAACTGTAAGACCTCAGAAAGGGGGAGTCTTCCTGGCGCATACGCAAGGAGAGCAGTCCCAACATCCACAACACCCTTTACGGTGTTATCAAAAACTTGCATGGGCGGTGAAAGTGTGTTGCTCGCAAAAACAGTAACAGTTACCCTTCCGTTTGTGGCTTTTTCCACTTCCTTTCCCCATGCCTCAAAAAGCTTAGTGTGTGCATGCTGTGGAGGCCACATAACTGAGAGCCTTAGCTTCATCTGCTGGGCCTGGACGTTTCCCACTACAAGGAAAAAGACAGTTGCAACCGCAAAAAAGAGTATGAGCCTTTTCTTCATAAGCACCTCCTAAGATTGATTTTTTATTGTTGTCCCTTTAACCCATTGAGTACTTTTTACATGTACTATAGATATATGTCAAGACTTTTCTGACCGAATGTTCTGTATAAGGAAAGTTGTTCTCCCTGGAAAACAGGGAAAGAAGAAGTGGGTACTTTAAATCAGCGCTGAACTTGCAGATAAATTCACAAGGCGAAGCCTGCCTACTATAAATTTAGGCTTGACACGGCCTTTTCTTTATCATATCATTTATTTGTAAAAAATTTCACAAGGAGCACAAATGGAGTCTTCTACAAACGCGAAAACTTTGAATAGAGGATGGATTGTAACACTTTCTGGAACTGGAATCAATTTAGCACTCGGAATACTTTATGCCTGGAGCGTCTTTAAGGGCGCTATTCCGGAAAGTTGGGGATGGACAAATGCTCAAAAAGCACTCCCTTATGCGGTAGCATGTTTTGTCTTCTCCCTTGCCATGGTTCCAGCTGGTCGGCTCCAGGATAAAATAGGACCGAGATGGGTTGCCACAATGGGGGGAATCTTTGTGGGTGCAGGGTTCATAATCGCTTCCCTGTCTGGCTCTTCGCTTGCTGGGTTTGTTATTGGCTTTGGAATATTGGGTGGTATGGGCATAGGCTTCGGATATGCCTCTGCAACCCCTCCTGCGGTTAAGTGGTTTCCCCCGGAAAAGACAGGTCTTATAACGGGAATAGTTGTTTCTGGCTTTGGACTTGCTTCTTGTTACATCGCTCCATTAGCGTCGAAGCTCTTGGATGTCTTTTCCGTGTCTCAGGCTATGATGATTTTCGGTATCGCTTTCCTTGTAATAGTCGCAATTCTCTCACAGTTTCTTGTTAATCCGCCGGTAAAAATGGAATCCTCGACGAAGGTGCAAGCAAAAGCTTCCAATTACGAGTTTTCATGGAAGGAGATGCTTTCAAAAAAACATTTCTATGTTTTGTGGATTACGTATTTCATCGGTGCGGGAGCTGGGCTCACTTTTATAAGTTTTGCCCAGGATCTTGGAAAAAAATCTCTTGGAGAACTGGCATTCATGGTGGTCGCTATTCTGGCTATTGGAAATGCTGCGGGAAGGATAATGGCCGGTTTTATCTCTGACAGAGCGGGAAGAGAGAAAACTATCTTTTACTTTCTCATTGCCCAAGCAATAACCGTTTTTATACTTTACCTTGTGAAAGAAGGCGCAAACTGGTTGCTTATTCTCGTAATCGTTCTTCTTATCGGAGGAAACTACGGGTCAAATCTCTCCCTTTTCCCATCCGCAACGAAAGACTACTTTGGATTAAAGAACTTTGGTCTGAATTACGGCATCATGTTTACAGCATGGGGAGCCTCCGGTCTATTTCTTCCCTGGCTTAACGGTAAGATTAGGGACTTGACAGGGACTAACGATTTGATGTTTCCCGTCATCATTGGGCTACTCCTTTTCGGAGCCTTATTGATCAAAGTATATAACCCTAAAAGAGAGGGTAGAAAAACTTATTAAGGAGGAAAAAAATGGAAAAGGACACAAAGATCACTTCGATGCTTGATGAGAGAAGGGTCTTTTTTGCGCCCGAAGAATTAAGGGCAAAAGCTCGGATAAAGAGCAGGGAGGAATACGAAAAGATGTACCGAAGATCCCTTGAGGATCCTGAGGGATTCTGGAGTGAGATAGCAAGCCAGCTTTTCTGGTTCAAGAAATGGGACAAGGTAAACGAGGAGGACTTTCCAAAAGCAAAGATTAAGTGGTTCATAGGAGGTAAGACTAACATCTCTTATAACTGCCTTGATATGCAGGTAAAAAAAGGCAAGGGAGATAAGATAGCCCTTATCTACCAGGGAGAACCTGAGGATGATGTGAAGATGTTTACTTACTCTCAGCTCCTTAAGGAGGTTTCCAGATTTGCAAACGTTTTGAAGAAAAAGGGTGTGAAAAAGGGTGATAGGGTTGCCATTTACCTTCCAATGATTGCGGAGCTCCCCATTACACTTCTTGCCTGCGCGAGAATCGGGGCAATCCATACTGTTGTTTTCGGAGGATTTTCTGCGGAGGCACTCCACGACAGGGTATTAGACTCGGGAGCAAAGATTCTGATTACTGCAAACGGTTACTGGAGATCTGGAAGGGTAGTGAATTCAAAGACTAATGCAGACAGAGCAATAGACCTTTGTGCACAGAAAGGCCACAAAGTCGAAAATGTGATAGTCGTTAAAAGGTTACCAGATCTTGAGGTTCCAATGGTAGGAGAGAGAGACACATGGTGGCACGATGAAATTAATGCCCCTGACATAGAGGACGTGTGCGCTGCTGCAGAAAACGATGCAGAGGATCCCCTCTTCATACTTTACACCTCAGGGACCACTGGAAAGCCGAAAGGGGTTTTGCATACAACTGGTGGCTACATGGTTTATGTTTACTCAACCATGCAGTACCATTTCGACTTGAAGGAAGACGATATTTTCTGGTGCACCGCTGACATAGGATGGGTAACGGGCCACTCCTATGTTGTTTATGGCCCACTTCTAAACGGAGTCACAACCATAGTTTTTGAAGGTGTTCCAACTTATCCCCAGCCAGACAGATTCTGGCAGATCATTGAGAAGTATAAAGTCACGGTCTTTTACACTGCCCCTACGGCGCTCAGGGCCTGTATGAGGGAAGGAGATGAATGGCCGAATAAACATGACCTTTCTTCTCTGAGGGTTCTCGGATCCGTTGGAGAACCAATAAATCCAGAAGCCTGGATATGGTATTACAAGGTGATAGGCAAAGAAAGATGCCCCATATCTGACTGCTGGTGGCAGACAGAAACTGGAGGACATCTCATAGCCCCCATGCCTGGTGCTTGGCCCTTGAAACCCGGATCGGCAACTTTGCCCTTTTTCGGGGTGGAACCTGTGGTACTCAAGCCCAGACCTACACCTGATTCACCTCCCGTCGAAGCTGGTATAAATGAGGGTGGGGAACTCTGCATAAAGAGGAGCTGGCCAGGGATAATGAGGGGGGTTTTTGGGGATCCTAACGCCTTTTATGAGAGGTACTTCACACAGCAGCCAGGATTTTATTACACTGGAGATGGAGCGAGGAAGGATGAAGACGGTTATTTCTGGCTGATGGGAAGAATAGATGACGTTGTTAATGTCTCTGGACACAGGATAGGAACTGCTGAAGTAGAAAGCGCTCTCGTTTCCCACCCTGCGGTTGCGGAGGCTGCGGTTGTCGGATTCCCCCATGAGTTGAAGGGCGAGGATCTTTACGCGTTCGTAATTCTAAAAGCAGGACATGAACCCTCTGATGAATTGAGGAAGGAGCTCATAAATCACGTGAGAAAGGAGATAGGCCCCATTGCTTCCCCTGGGAAACTCCAGTTTGTTCCAGGACTTCCAAAAACAAGATCGGGGAAGATAATGAGGAGGATCCTGAGAAAGATCGCATCAGGCGAGATAGATCAGATAGGGGATACCACAACTCTTGCCGAACCTTCTATAGTCGATGAGATTGTGAGGGGAAGGCTGTAACTCAAATGTGGGGGCCACGATCAGGCCCCCGAGCATTTTTTTCTTAAAAAATTGTTGCAGTCAAACTTATTTTATGTTACGCATAAAGCTCGTGAAAGTTGGAACATTATTATTTGCCACCCTCAGTATCCTATCCTTCCTAACCCTAGCATTAGCCAAAGAGGACTCCAAGGTCTGCTTTGAGTGTCACACCCAATTTGCAGAAAGGGATTACCTTTCTTCAGTTCACGGACAGTTTTCCTGTTTCTTGTGCCACAAGGGATTGGATGTAAAAGGACATATTAAGGAAAAGAAGAAAGAGAGAGAAGTTTTTAGGGGGACTCTCAACAGAGAATGTTTTGAGTGCCATGACGTAAAATCGATCTCTGCAATACCTCAGCATGCTTCTTCTTCTCTTAATGTGTTTTTTTGCAGTGACTGTCACGATCCCCACCTCACAAAATCGGTAAAGGCAGATAAGGTGAAAAGGGCAGAGAGGCTTTACTGTCTTACCTGTCATGGGAAAAGGGATCTCAGGAAGAGATTGAAAAGTGGGGAAGAGCTCTCCCTCTACGTAGACGAGAAGGAGTTTTTGGAGTCCTCCCACGGCAAAAACCAGTGCTCCTTCTGCCACTTAGGTTTTTCTAAAGGGAGACATCCGAAGACTTCATATGGAAGTAAAAGAGAGTTGAGTGAAAGGATCTCTCCCACAGCCTGCGCGAGATGCCATATAGACGAATGCAGAAGGTATGAGAGGTGTGTGCACGCTGCGGCATCAAAAAAAAGGGGTGATAGGATAGCACCAGTCTGTTCCGACTGCCATAATCCTCACTACGTCAAGATAGAAAAGGATAGTAAAGACCTTCATCTTACGACATGCGCAAAATGTCATGCTGATGTAGACAGGGCTTATAGAGAAAGCGTTCACTACAAGGCCTGGGAGAAGGGGAATAAGAATGCTCCACTTTGCACAGGCTGTCATAAACCCCATGAGGTTCTTGTCACATCCTTTGACTTAAGGAATAATGAAGTCTGCCTTGACTGTCACAAAGGGATTGAGAAAGCTCACACTACGTGGTTCTACAATCCACCTTTTAGATCACCCTCATTTGTGAAGTTTCATCTTGAATCCATAACCTGCAATGTCTGTCATGGGAAGGAGAAAAAGGGTGCCGTATATCTCTATCCCTACGACAGGGTTAAAAAGACCCCGCTCAGAATAGAGAGGATGCGAGAGTTACTCGGAGTTGAGGGTGACAAGTTAAACGTTTATCTGGATGCAAATAGGGATGGCTATTTGAATGCGGATGAATTATGGGCTCTTTTTAACAGTCTTACGGGGAGAAAAGTGTCACTCACATTCCTTGGGTGGATGGACGTAAGAGACCCTGTGCTTTCTCATTTGACTGAGCCAAAAGATCATGCTTTGAGAAGCTGCGAAGTATGCCACAGGGCAGATTCTCCATTTTTTAAAGATGCTTTCGTGGTTTTCAGAGATCGGTACGGCTGGCCGACTGTCTTTAAGGCCCATAAGGATGTGCTGAGCACAAAAAGCGCTCTTACCCCCCTTTCGCAGTTTTATGTCTTTGGCAGCACACGCCTTTTAGTAACCGATTTTCTTCTCGTTGTTGCTATCTTCGGTGCCATACTTGTCCCATCGATTCACATATTTTTAAGGATTTCAACGAGGAGATGGAGGAAAAAAAGAAATGAGTAATAGAAAAAGGGTCTATCTCCACCCACTTCCTGTCCGGGTCTGGCACTGGGTGAACGCAATTTGTTTCCTATTTCTTATGCTCTCAGGGCTTCAGATGAGGTATGGGGATGTATTTGAAATAATACCGTTTAAAAGTGCCTTGAGGCTGCACAACATCTTCGGATTTACACTTATCGCAAATTTCCTTCTCTGGGCAATCTATTACCATGCCACAGGTAAGGTCTTTTCTCTTTATATCCCAGCTAAACCGGGTGAGATTGGAAAGTTTTTTAAAGATCTTGTAAGACAATCTCTTTATTATGGTTATGGCCTTTTAATTGGAGAAAAAAACCCCCACGAACCAAAGCCAGAAAGCAAGTTTAACCCCCTTCAAAAAATCTCGTATCATTTTGTAATGGTCTTTATGCCGATTCAGATTGTGACGGGTCTCATGCTGTGGAACCCAGCCTATTTTTCAAGATGGATAAACCTCTTGGGCGGGATCTTAGCGGTTGACACCATCCATGTGTTCCTCACGATCTTCTATCTCGCCTTCATTGTCATACATCTTTACTTCGCGACCTTAGGTCCCACATTTTTTTCCCACATAAAGGCTATGTTTCTAACTGGCTATGAGGAAGAACATTAAATTTGATGAATGATCCTATAGAAGATAAGGCTGAGCGGCTCAGAGAGATAGTTAGGGCTATGGGTCGGGCTATAGTTGCATATTCTGGAGGGGCAGACAGTACCGTTCTTTTAAAGTTTGCAGTAGAATGCCTTGGCAATGAAAACGTTATAGCTGTAACGGCCCATTCGCCCCTCTTCCCTGAGAGGGAAAGAGATTGGGCAAAAAAAATGGCAGAGATACTCAATGCAAAGCAAGTAATAGTTAGTCTTAGTGATCCCGACCTTGAAGATATAATGAGAAATGATAGGAAAAGGTGCTACTATTGTAAGAGGAAGATTTTCGAGAAGATGTTAGAATTGGGGAAAAAGTATGGGATAGATCACGTGCTCGAAGGGACGACTGTAGATGATGAGACGGATTATAGGCCGGGGATTCTGGCTAAGTGCGAACTCGGTATAAAGAGCCCGCTCTATGATGCAGGCTTAAGGAAAGAAGAGATAAGAGAGATATCTAAGAGGTTAGGCCTTCCCACACATTCAAAACCATCACTCTCCTGTCTCGCATCGAGATTTCCTTATGGACTTAAGATCACTAAACAAGGGCTGGAGATGGTAGAAAAAGCAGAAACCTATTTGATCGGTCTCGGTTTCAAAGACGTAAGAGTAAGACATTACACGAACCTGGCCAGAATTGAAGTGAAAGAGGAGTATCTTACCCGTTTTTTGGATCCAGATTTTAGAAGGAATCTGGTTGAGAATTTAAAGAGACTGGGATATGTTTATGTTACCCTTGACCTTGAGGGGTTAAGGAGCGGTTCCATGAATGAGGAATTAGGGGAGGAAAGAAATGGGCGAATACGATGATGAAAGGGATAGACCTTCTTGGAGAGAAATAGATAGGCTAAGGGACAGAAGCAGACACGTCCGGAGAGAGGAGAAAAAAGAGCGGCCTCAGAAGATAGACAGATGGAAGAGTGGGAGGGCGCGGGAGGCCTTAGAAAGGCTTTTAAAAGGAGAAAAGGGTACGCTTGAGCACGACAAACTATTTAACAAGATCCATACGTCATATGGAACGGAGAGCTTTCTTAGGCACGTAAAAGCATATATTGAAAGGTACGGGCTTCCCGATGATCCCTCCACTCTCATGCTCCTGATGGATACTAAAGATGAAAAGATAATAAGAGATGTCATAGATAGATTCGAATCGATCTACCCTAATCTTACGGACAGGATGAAAGAAGACGTAAAGAGAAAGGTTTCAATAGTTAGACTTACGGAGAGATCCCAGAAAGTAAGAGAAAGGGCCGAGGCATTTTTGGAGAAAGTTTGAGAACTATAATTAGAGTCTCCTTTTAAAGTCCTTGTAGGAGAACCTTTTTACCACTTCAACTTCCCCATCTTTTCTCAAAATCACTATTGAGGGAAGGTTTATGCCGTTAAAGGTGTTGTTCTTGACTATTGTGTAGTGGGCCATATCAGTGAATACGAGCTTCTTATTAGTTCGTAAGGGTTCATCAAAAGAATAGTCTCCAACTATGTCTCCCGCAAGGCAGCTTACCCCCCCAATCCTGTATGTATAAGGCTTCTCGTACGGTGCATGGGAACCCAAAATGTACGGTCTATAGGGCATCAATAATACGTCTGGGAGATGAGCCTCAACTGAGCCATCAATAATCGCTATGTCCATGCCGTTTCTTACTATATCAAGAACGGAGGAGACATAGTATCCACAATCAAGTACACTCGCCTCTCCGGGCTCAAGGTAGACAATTACTCCGTATGCATCCATGAAGTCCTTTATGAGCTTGACGAGTAACTCAACGTCGTAATCATCCCTCGTAATATGGTGACCGCCTCCAAAACTGACCCATTTTACCTCCCTTATATAAGGTTCGTATTTTTCTACGAACCGTCTTAATATCCTTTCCAGAACATCGGAATTTTGCTCGCACATTGCATGGAAATGGATACCATCTATCATCCCTCTAAAATTCGGATACTCTCTTTCGAAAATCTCCTGATTCACACCGAGTCTCGAATTTGGAGCACATGGATCGTACATCCTCGTTTTTACTTCTGAGTAGCCGGGATTTACCCTTATTCCTACCTCTTTCCCCCTTTTTTTCGCTTCCTTTCCGAATTTTTCCATTTGGTTAAACGAATTGAATATGACTACGTCGGAGAATTTTATTATCCCCTTAATCTCCCTTTCTGGATAAGCTGCTCCGAAAGTATGCACTTCCTTTCCGAACTCATAATATCCTAATTTTGCCTCATTCAGTCCGCTTGCACATACTCCATCTAAGTACTCCCTCATAACTTTGAACGTGTGGTAGCTTGAGTATGCTTTTAATGCGTGAAGGATCTTACATCCCGTTCTGTCCTTTACATAGAGGAGGACTTTCATGTTTTCTTCGATTAACAGCTCGTCAATAACGTATGAAGGTGTTGGTATATCATCAAGATGGGTCAAGAAGAAGCTGAGTCTTTCGTCAAAGATTGATCTCTTTCTCTTTTTTATCAAGGATGTTATTCTTTGGATATCTCCTTCACACTCGCGTAATACTGCTATTCTCTGATCTCTGTCCAAGAGAAAGTATTTCTCTATCCCTTCTCCTTTACCTTCCTCAATGCTTTTAATCAGATCTATCCTCATGTCAAATCAGAATTTATGAGGAATGGGCTCCCAGTCAACAACCTTCCAGGGGAGCCCATACCTGTTCATTGCCTCCATGAACTTGTCCGGATCGAGTTGCTCAACGTTAAATACGCCTTCTTTTTGCCACTCGCCGGAAAGTAGCATCATAGCCCCAATCATTGCGGGGACTCCAGCTGTATAGGCTATGGCATGTACGCCTGTCTCTTTGTAAGCCTCTTCGTGGTCGCAAACATTATATATGTACTTTGTAATCACCTTTCCATCTTTTCTTCCTGTCATTACATTTCCTATAACTGTTTTGCCCTTATACCTTTTACCCAGGGATAGAGGTGAAGGGAGCAAGTTCTTTAGGAACCTTAAGGGGATCACTTTTTTCCCCTCGTAGTCCACAGGATCGATCCTCGTTAAACCTACGTTTTTTAGGACCCTAAGGTGTGTAAGATAGCTTTCGCTAAATGTCATCCAAAATCTGGCCCTTCTTATACCCCTTATATTGATAACAAGGGACTCAAGCTCTTCGTGATTAATGAGGTAACTCTCCCTTGGTCCCACTTCGGGATAGTTGAACGAAAAATGGATCGAATCATTTTCGATTATGGAAGGGGTTTCTATCCATCTTCCCTCCTCCCAGTAGCGGCCTTTCTGTAAAACCTCCCTTATATTCAATTCAGGGTTAAAGTTTGTAGCGAAGGGTAGGCCGTGACTTCCCCCATTACAGTCAAGGATGTCAAGATAGTTTATTTCGTCGAATAGGTGTTTTTGAGCATATGCGGCAAAAGCATTTGTTGCACCAGGGTCAAAACCGCAGCCAAGTATTCCCATTATTCCTCTTTCCTTAAACTTCCCATCGTAAGCCCATTGCCAGCTGTATTCATAATGGGCCTCCTCAAGAGCCTCATAACTTGCCGTGTCAAGATAGTGAACACCTGTTATAAGGCATGCCTCCATGATGTTTAGGTCATGATAGGTAAGTGCCAGATTTATGACGATATCTGGTTTATGTCTATTTATTACTTCTACAATATCGTTAACGTCGTCAGCATCCACTCTATCAACGCTTATGTCTCTACCGTACTTCTCTCTTATAGCCTTTTTTATTGCCTCGCACTTCTCCACATTTTTACTTGCCACGATAATTTCTTTAAAATATTCTGGAACCTGAGCGCACTTATGTGCGCAGACTGTTGCAACCGCTCCTGCTCCGATTATAAGTACCCTTCCCTTCATCTTACCCTCCTCCTTTCGAAAGTTTTAAACTTTATCCCATGAGCATCAAAATCTCCCTCACTATTTTTGCGGCGCATATGGAAGAGACGAATGTCGGGTCATAATCAGGGGCAAGTTCAACAACATCTGCTCCAATAACTTCGAAACCGGAAAGCGCAACTATGTAATCCATGACTTGATCGAACATGAGCCCCCCAGGTTCGGGAGTTGTTACTCCAGGAACAAGGGAGGGATCGAGGACGTCCATGTCGAACGTTATGTAGACTGGCTTTTCAAATTCTATCTCTTCCCTCAACCTTTCCGGAGATTTTATGACACTTCTTCCTCTGAACTCATCTTCTGTTCCAGATCTCACACCAACGTGAAAGACTCTAAGGTTGCCCAATTCTTCAACCTTCTTCATGACCGTTGCATGGCAGAATTCCATACCCTCGTATGAATCTCTCATATCCCAGTGAGCGTCGAAGTGGATTATTTGGGTTGTGCTGAACCGCTTATTTATGGCTTTTACGATCGGGTATGTTATAAGGTGCTCACCACCGAGAAATAAAGGTTTCTTAGAGTCTCTCAAAAGCTGAAGCACCCTTTTTTCTATCAAGTTGAAGGATCTTTCAAGGTTGACGGGAAGTAAGGGTATGTTCCCAAGATCAGAGATTCTAAAATCCTTCAGGTCCCTTCCAAAGTAGGGACTATAGGTCTCCAATGTCCATGAGGCTTTTCTTATGCTATCGGGTGCGAATTTTGAGCCACTTCTAAAGCTTGAGGTTATATCGAGTGGACAACCAGCTATCACTATATCAGAGTTTTCGTAATCCCTATGAGCTCCCATGTATATGCCCTCTGTCAAGGCCTCTATCCCTAATCCCAAAGCACGACTCCCGCAAATACAGCCCCTGTCTCCTTAACCTCATGGGTAGCGGAGATGTACTTTATTTCCTTTATCTTTCTCCTTCTCATTTCCATTCCTTTCTCCACCATCTTTTTTACATGGTCCACAACGAAACTCTCTTCCCTCTTTGCGGAAAACTCCATGATGAGACCCGCCTGGGTTTCATCTTCTGGAATCCCAATTGCAACAGCTGCGGAGATAATCTCACCAGGGGTTGTACTTGAGATTGTCGCGTAAGCGACAGGTACCAATGCACCTTGCGGTAGTGGAAGGGGAGGGTTTATCTCTCTGCATCCTGGTGGAAGTATGCTGGACATCTTCACAACGTTTGTGTCTCCGATGCCAGATGCCATGAGAGCGCCGTCAAATGCATTGAGGACAGAAAAGCCTTCTGAAGACCCACTAACCAAAAAGTATTTAGTTGGAGTTTTTACAATCATCTTCCCACCTCCTCAATATATGAAATTTCATGATCCCTCCCTAAAAATTTGGGGGTGAGGAGACCCAAAGAAGATGGGCCCTCTTCTTTTTTCTATTTGCTATATAATGTTTTTTGTTGGCCTTAAAATAGAAACAGTCACCCTTCTTAAGCCTGTAAATCTTTCCTCCATACACTAACTCTATGCTTCCAGAAATAACGAACCCAAATTCTTCTCCTTCATGGGGTTCTTCATCTGGAGTCCTCTCTCCCGGATCGAGCTCAAGGAGTGCAGGGTCCATTCTCCTTGTCTGAGCTGCTGGTACCAACACTTTGAAAGACCTAACATTTTCCATTTCCATATCTACTCTGTCCCGAGGTCTAAAAGTTATCTTTTCGTCGAATGTTTCGTCGAAAAATGTGGAGGGCTTCTCATCGAGAGCATCGAGAATCCCAATCAGGCTTTCAACGGATAGGGATGTAAGATTCCTTTCTACCTGGGAGATGAACCCTTTCGTCAACCCAGCCCTTACGGCGAGTTCTTCTTGCGTAAGGTTTTTCGCCTGCCTTAAAGTTCTTATTCTTTCCCCTATGCTCACGTGTCTCATGGTAACAGTATAATAGCACCCAGAGTTTATATTATTAAACTAAAAACAAATTTTTCTTGTCAAGTGAAATTTTATTTAACAGGAGAGTACATTATGCTAAACTTAAAAGAGGGTTTTGAGATGACAGGAAAGGAACTGATCTCTTGTTTTTTTAAGGATCAAGGAATAAAGGAGGTTTTCTGTCTCCCGGGAATTCACATCCTTCCTATTGTGGAGTCCCTGATACGTTCCGGAATCTCGCTCTACTTTGCGAGATGTGAGAGATCTCTCCTTTTCATGGCCGACGGCTATTCAAGGGCGTCAGGAAAACCTGCTATTGTCTTTGTTACTCCAGGTCCCGGAATAACGAGTAGCGTGTTAGGTTCATATGAGGCTTTCTGGTCGGAGGTTCCCATCCTTTTAATCCACGTTTACTCAGTTGAAGGAACTTTGGGTAAAGGAGCACTGCACGAACTTTCTCGTCCTGAATCTATTTTCGAAGAGATAACTAAAAGGATCATAAAAGTTGAGAAAAAGGAGGATCTCTCTTCTCTTCTTCGAGAATCTCTTTTCCTTACTCTGAAAGGAAGACCAGGGCCTGTTCTATTATCGATCCCTTCAGAGTTCCTTGAAAAGGATATTACCGGTTTAGATTGTCTATCTTCTGAAGAAGAGGGGGGAGAGGATGAGGATTTTGCGACTAAACTTGAGAAATTTTTGTACAGAAAAAAAAGACCAGTCATAATAGCTGGCTGGGGGATGATGGCTGAAGAGGCAAGGTTAATATTAGACGAAGTGTGCAGCAAAGCTCAGATCCCTGTTTTTACGACAACGGGTGGAAAGGGTGTTGTGGATGAAAGGAAACCTTATGCCTTCGGAAATGTGATACAGAAACGTACTGTGAGTAAGATACTCGAAGAAGCAGATGCAGTCATAGCTATAGGGACGAGATTAAGAGAAGTTGATACGAAAAGGAGAGGGGTTAAAATAAAGAGCCTCGTTCATGTAGATATTGATGGTCGATATTTCGACAGGAATTACAAGGCCGAATTAAAAGGAACTGGAGGGATAAAGGGGTACCTGGAAGCGATAAAAAGTGTGACAGAAAGAAAGAGATTCGGTTGGAGAATAGAGGAACTTAAATCGAACTATCTGAGAGATATGGAAGGATTGAGTAGAGAGAAAGGTTTTAGGATCATAAGGACCATAAGGGAATCTATACCTGAAGAGACAATAACGGTCTGGGATTTAAACATCCTTTCTTACTGGGCTGAATACTATTTTCCAGTTTACGAGCAGAGAACATTTTTTATGCCAAGAGGTTCCTCGACGATATTCTATGCACTTCCCGGAGCAATTGGAGCCAAAATCGCCAAAGTCGATCTTCCGTGCCTATCCATTTGTGGGGATGGAGGCGTATTGCCCGCCATAGGTGAACTTTCAACGATCGCAAAATATAGAATACCCCTTCTGCTTCTCATTTACAATAACATGGGTTTTGGGGTATTGGAAAGAGTCATGAGGAAAAGGTACCAAATCTCTGGCTCCATGGGTCTTCGAAATCCAGATTTTGTAAAGATAGCAAATGCTTTTGGATTTGAAGGAAAAAAGGTGAAGAGTGAAGAGGAACTCGCCCGCATTTTGAGAGAAGTATCGTGGGAAGAACCTTTTGTGGTTGAGCTCTGCCTCCCAATTTTTGAATCCCCCTGGGAAGTTTAGATCGTTGAACATCTCCCATGGCTTATGTTAAAAAAAACTATGACAACCTTAAGAATCGCCCTTGCCCAACTCAATCCTACGGTGGGAAATCTGAAAGGAAATGCAGAGAAGGTCATCTCAGCTATAAAGAGGGCAGAGTCTTATGGAGTAGACATCCTCGTTTTCCCAGAACTCTCTATTATAGGTAGTCCCCCAAATGACCTTCTTTTTTGTGAGAGTTTTCTAAAACAGGCGGAAACGGAGACAAATCGGCTTATTCCCTATACAAAAAACATGGTGGCCATCTTAGGATCGATCTGTAAGGAGGGTAGGTCCCTTTTTAACTCCGCTTACATCATGGCCTACGGTAAAAAAAACTACGTTTATCACAAAAGATCTCTCACCGAAAGGTTCCACGTAAAGGAGAGCAGATACTTTAATACGGGGAGTAAGCCCTGTGTACTCAAGATGGATGGAGCCTCAATCGAGGTGATAATGGGGGATGAGATAGAAGAACACGCTTTAAGGGATGGGGTATCTATACATCTCATCATGGATTCCTCTTTTTATAGGCTCAAAGAGATACATCTTAGAAAAAGAAGGATAAATAGTATCCTGTCGAAGGGTATAGTAGGTTACGCGAACCTATCTGGAGGCCAAGACGAGTGGATCTTTTCAGGTGGGAGCTTCTTCTCAAATAATGGAAGGGTAATGGCGGAAAGCCCCCTTTTTGTCGAGGATCTCCTTATCTTAGACGTTTCTTGTGAAAAAGGGGTTTCATGTGAGGGAGCCATAGAACTCGAGAAGAAACGTAACTCTTACTCCCCTCTTCCAAAAAGGAAAGAAAGATTGAGATACACAGAGATTGAGGAAGTCATCAATGCTCTCATCGTGTCCACAGGTGACTATTTCAAGAAGAACGGTTTTGGACGCATCTTTATCGGACTGAGTGGTGGGATCGACTCTGCGATCGTGGCTTATATAGCGTCTAAGGCTGTGGGAAGGGAAAAAGTTACCTGTCTTTTTATGCCCACGAGGTACACTTCAAAGGAGAGCTATGAGGATGCAAAAGAGATAGCAAAGAATCTTGGGGTCAATTTAATCGAGATTCCCATAGATAAGCTTTTCGATTCATACCTTAAGCTTTTGAAGAACCATATGGGTGAAGGGATCGGGGAAATTACAGCTGAGAATATACAGCCGAGGATTAGGGCTAACATACTTATGGCTTTTTCAAATAACTTCAATGGTCTCGTTCTAACAACGGGAAACAAATCTGAGATTGCGACTGGATACTGCACCCTTTACGGAGACACAGCAGGAGGGTTCTCGGTTCTAAAGGACATACCTAAAACTCTTGTTTACAGAATCGCTAATTACATAAATAGAAAAGAAGGGACGTACGTCATCCCAAAAAGGGTTCTCAGGAAGCCTCCCAGTGCGGAGCTGAAATATGGGCAAAAGGACTCTGATACGTTACCACCCTATGAGTTACTTGATATTATCATTGGGGGTTATATTGAAGGAGAAATAAAATTAAAAAAGCAGATGGACAGGATCGATCCAAAAGCCGTAGAAGAGACAAGGAAAAGATTTCTCAGAAACGAATTTAAAAGAAAACAGGCGCCAATAGGCCCTATTATTTCCCCAAAATCGTTCCTTGAGGAGTCCAACTTCCCAATAACAAACCTATGGAGGGGTTGAAATGGACTTAGTGAAAGAGACAGTGGAAGATGGAGTATTCACCATTTTCCTAAATAGGCCAGAAAAAAGGAATGCTCTAAACACGGAACTGCTGAGAGCCCTTAAAAAGTCGGTACTTAATGCTGAAAAAAGCTTATCAAAGGTAGTCATTCTCAGAGGAGCCGCACGTTTTTTCTCAGCAGGAGGGGATATAAAAGAATTTCTCGATGCTCAGGATCCAAAATCTAAAGTCGATTCCATGGTTTTGCTCTTGAACGAGATCATAAAAAGGATAAGATCGATGCCAGCTATTTGGGTCTCTGTGATTGAGGGAGGAGCAATCGGAGCGGGGTTAGGCCTCGCCCTTTCGTGTGATATCACCGTTGCATCAAAGAGCTCTTACATAAATATGGGTTACGGGAGGATAGGACTAACCCCAGATGGGGGGGTAAGCATTTTCCTCACAAGACTTTTGGGCTTGAAAAGGATGAATGAGCTTTTCTTCTTCTCTAAAAATCTGCCTGTTGAGAAGGCGAAGGAGGAGGGGATTATCAACTTTGTTTTTGAGGATGGGGAGATAGATTCCAAAGTCGCTGAGATAGCTTCTGAGCTAAAGAAACTACCCTCACACGTTATAGGTGCTTACAAGGAACTTGTAAACGGTTCGATTTTTCCAGATCTTTCAAACCAGCTTGAGAGGGAGAGGTTTTACGTTTCAGAAATGGCAGGAAAAGAGTCATTCAAAGAGATTCTAATAGAGTTCCTTAAGAAAAAAGGTTGAGCCATGCATGAGTGGGCCATTGCCGAATCAATAGTTCTTACAGTAGTAAAAGAGGCAGAAAAGAGGGGGCTAAGATCCCTTGATCAGATAGTTCTGAGAATCGGAGAACTTCAAAAAATGGAAAAGGAAGTCTTGTGCCTGGCGATGGAGAGCCTTTTTTCCGAGTACGGCTATGAGGTGCCAAAGAGTAAATTTCTTATATATGAGGAACCAGGGGTTTTTCAATGTAATTTCTGTGGCACCGAGTGGGAATACAGTGATTCAACTGGCTTTCTTTCTGAGGATGAAAAAGAGAAGATACATTTTTTGCCTGAGGTGGCACACGGCTTCATGAAGTGCCCCTCTTGCGGAAGCTTCGACTTTGAAGTGAAAAAAGGTAGGGGGGTACTCATAGAGTCCATAGTCGGCGACACATGATAGATCCGAGGCCATACGGAATAGAAAAAAGGATATCAAATGTAAAGTCCGTGATAGCAGTATCAGGAGGAAAGGGAGGGGTAGGAAAGAGTTTAGTAGCCTCCCTGCTTACACTCTTCCTTTGTGAGAGAAATGAGAGAGTCGGTCTTCTTGATCTTGATTTCTACGGCCCATCTACACATGTAATACTCGGTATAAATGGAGTTGAGATAAAGGAGGATATGGGTATCAGGCCACCGAAATGGCGCGGGATATCGTATATGTCTGTATTCCTTTTCACAAAGGGAAATCCCCTTCCAATAAGGGGGAAGGATGCTTCGAACATCTTGAGGGAGATTCTCTCCGTTACCCTCTGGGAAGGACTTGATTACTTAGTTCTGGATATGCCTCCTGGAACAGGGGAGATAGAATTGGACACGTTGATTTTTTTCAAAAACGTGAAGTTTCTACTTGTTACAAACCCATCGAAGACTGCTTACGAGGTTCTTAAAAAAGAGATAGGACTACTTAGGGCGAGAAATATCCCTATAATTGGGGTAATTGAAAACCAGAGGATGGAATCTAATTCATTAGAAGGTGTGATAGATGTGGATGTTCCAATAATCGGGTCTTTTCCCTATGAAAAGGAACTCGAAAGATCTCTCGGTTCCCCAGACTCGATAATGGGGACATTCCTTTTCAGTGTCGCAAAAAGTGTATTTGAGCGAATCTTTCCTAAAGATGTCCACTAATTTTGGCCATTCGAGATACTTAATAAAAGTGAGAGGAACGGTTCAAGGAGTTGGATTCAGACCTTACGTATACAACAATGCCGTAAATATGGATCTTAGGGGGAGGGTTTTTAACTCAAGTGAAGGGGTCATAATAGATGTAGAGGGAGAAAGGGGTCGCTTATTAAGTTTCATAGAGACTTTGAGAAGGAACCCCCCGCCATTAGCAAAAATCGAAAGTATTGACCTTTCGGAACTTCCGCTCCGTAATTATCCATCTTTTCTAATCGTTGAGAGTGAGGATGAGAAGGGAAAAAAGGCTTTAATACCCCCAGATATTGCTACCTGCTCAGAATGTAAAAGGGACATTCTGGACCCTAATGATAGAAGATACATGTATCCTTTCACAAATTGCACGAACTGTGGCCCAAGATTCACCATTGCAACTTCAATACCATATGATAGGGAAAGGACATCGATGAGGAAATTCATGATGTGTACTCAATGTGAGTCAGAGTATCATGACCCGGAGGATCGGAGATTCCACGCTCAACCAGTCTGCTGCCCCCTTTGTGGACCAAATATTTGGGTTTGTGATAAAAAGGGAAACGTTGTGGCTGACAACAAAAACTGGCTTTCCTTTATATGGGAAAGGCTAAAGGAGGGTAAGATAGTTGCACTTAAGAGTCTTGGGGGTTTTCATCTTTCTTGCGATGCAAAAAATGAAAAGGCGATTATGGAACTAAGGGTAAGAAAGAAAAGGCCGAGGAAGCCACTGGCAGTTATGGTAAAGGATATAGAGACATCAAGAAAATACTGTTTAGTCGACGAGGAGGAAGAGAGGATCTTAAGATCTGCCCGAGCACCCATAGTTGCCTTAAAAAAGAGAGAGGATTTTTCTTTACCTCAGTTACTCTCCCCTGGCATTAGGACCCTTGGCGTTATGCTTCCATACACCCCCCTCCATATCCTCCTTTTCTCTGGCCCTTTCGATGCTCTTGTTATGACAAGTGGAAACGTTTCTGAATTGCCCATCGTGATCGATAACGAGGAGGCACTTGATAAACTGGGTAGAATCGCCGACTACTTTGTATTGCACAACAGAGATATTGTGAGAAGGTGCGACGATTCTGTCTTGAAGGTAGTTGAAGGAAAGCCTCAGTTTTTTAGGTTATCGAGAGGATATGTCCCTGAAGCTATCCCCCTTCCCATCTCTTCTCCCTTTTCTGTTCTCGGGATAGGCGGTGAGATGAAGAACAACTTTTGCCTAATAGAGGAGGGAAGGGCGTTCATGAGTCAGTACATCGGTGAACTGGACACAGAGGAGGGAAGGGAGAACCTTTTAGGAGCTGTTGAGAGTTTTTTGAGGCTGCTCGGTATAAATAGTTTGGACATTATTGGCTACGATTTACATCCCCAGTATTCTTCCTCTGAAATAGGGAGATCCTTGCCAGCGAAGAGGTACGTTGGATGTCAACACCACCATTCCCATCTCGTAAGCTGTATGGGCGAAAATGGGCTCAAAGACGAGGATGTGATCGGGGTCATATTAGATGGTACAGGTTTTGGTGAGGATGGAAATCTATGGGGGTTTGAGATCCTGAAAGGCAATTACAGGGAGTTTTCAAGGCTCTTCCATCTTGCTTACTGCCCCCTACCTGGTGGAGAAAAGGCGATCAGGGAACCCTGGAGGATGGCTGTTAGCTACTTATACTTCTTCTTGAAAGATGAGGGAAGACGTTACGCCAGTAGAATATTTGGGGAGGAAAGGGTCGGTCCTATAGTTGAGATTATAGAGAAGAAATTCAACTCACCTCTCTCCTGTGGTTGCGGTAGACTTTTCGATGCCGTATCTGCCCTAATTGGGTTGTGCGAAAAGATCACTTACGAGGGACAGGGGGCCATCGAGCTTGGAGAGCTTGTGGATATGGGACCTCCTCAAGAGATAGGGAACGATTTTTATCCTTATGAGATAAGGGGGGATATAATAGATCCCGAACAGATGATAAGACACCTTATCCGTGATAAGTTTTCGGGTCTTTCCCCATTTGCCATAGCCAAGAAGTTCCACAACACGATCGTCCGTGTAGTCACGGAGTGCGTGAAAAAAGCCTCGGATAGGGAAGGATTAAAGAAGGTCGTATTAAGTGGTGGTACCTTCCACAACGATTATATCCTTACAGCTTTGAAAAGGAATTTGGTATCTTTGGGATTTGAGGTTTATCACCATACAAAGGTCCCACCGAACGATGGTGGCATATCCCTTGGTCAAGCAATAATTGCGCTGGCAAGGACAAAGGAGGTTAAGGATGTGTTTGGGGATTCCTGCGAGGGTTATTGAATTTAACGAGTCCGAGAACTGGGCCCTGGTTGATTCAAACGGTGTAGTTTTTAGGATAAGTACTGGGATTCTCGGAGAAAAAATAGAGATAGGGGACTTTCTCATGGTACATGCAGGTTTCGCGATAGGAAAAATTGAGAAAGAAGACGCAGAGGAAAGAATGAGGATTATACGGGAGATAATCTCTGATGGCTCATAAAATCGAAGAAGAGATAGTGAAAAAGGTTTTAGATCTTGCCTCCATGCTAAGGGAAAAAATGGGCCGGAAGATCAAACTGATGGAAGTATGCGGAACCCATACAATGGTTATCTCGAAAAGTGGCATAAGGAGTCTCTTTTCTGATACTGTTGAGCTCTTAAGTGGGCCTGGATGTCCCGTCTGTGTAACCTCTCAGAGAGATATAGACAGGGTAATACTTCTTTCAAGGGAAGAGGATGTGACGATTTGTACTTTCGGAGATATGGTGAAAGTCCCAGGTACCTTCTCCTCATTAGAAAGGGAGAAGGCACGCGGAAGAAAGGTTGAGATCTTCTATTCCCCTCTTGATGCCTTGAGTTATGCAGAAGAACATAAAGGGGAGGAAGTAGTCTTCTTAGGAATAGGGTTTGAAACCACAATACCGCTTATCTCCCACTCGATTTTAGAGGCTAAAAAAAAGGGTATCAAGAATTTTTCCGTCTTATCTCTCCACAAATGTCTTCCTCCTGCGATGAGAGTTCTCCTCGATGATAGGGATCTTTCACTGGATGGGCTCATTCTACCTGGACATGTGTCCACAATAACTGGAAGAAAGGCATTCGATTTTATAGCGAAAGATTATGGAATTCCATCATGTATCTCTGGGTTCGAACCAGAAGACGTAATAGAAGCAATAGCCCGTATACTTGTACAGCTCATGCGGGGAAGAAAGGAAGTGGAGATAGGGTATAGAAGATTGGTAAAAGAGGGTGGAAACCTAAGGGCTATGGAAATGATAGAAAGAGTATTCGAGCCGTCCGATGCGGAATGGAGGGGCTTTGGAGAGATTCCAAAAAGCGGACTCAAAATAAGGGAAGAGTTTGAAGAGTTTGATACGTTGAAAAGATTTCGTTTGCCAGATCTGGGACCTTCTGAGAAGAAGAGGGGATGTATATGTGGGGAGATAGTCCGGGGAAAGAAAAAGCCTAAAGAGTGCGATCTATTTTCAGAGGTATGTAATCCCTCGAGGCCTTTTGGGCCATGTATGGTCTCGCAGGAAGGCGCGTGCGCCGCATACTACTATTACGGAGCATGAAGAATGGAGGAAGAAGAGATAGTTCTGCTTTCCCATGGAGATGGTGGTCTTTTAACACACGAACTCATTGAAAGATATTTTCTTCCTCACATAGGAAATGAGTTTCTCCTCAGTATGGATGATGCCACGAGGGTCCTGCTTAAGAACGAAAAGGTCCATATTACAACGGACAGTTACGTTGTGGATCCAATATTCTTTCAAGGTGGGGATATAGGAAGGCTTTCTATTTGTGGAACGGTGAATGACCTCTCTGTTTCTGGTGCAAGGCCATTATACATAGCTGCGAGCTTCATAATCGAAGAAGGTCTGCCATTAACGACATTGAGAAAGATCGTTTTATCAATGTCTGAGGCCTGTAAAGAATCTGGTGTTAAGATCGTTGCAGGTGATACGAAAGTCGTTGGCAGGAATCAGGTCGATAAGATATTTATAACTACAACAGGAGTTGGAATATTAATTGACGGTGTGAATCTGGGTAAGGATCTAATAAAGCCAGGTGACCATATCATTGTAAATGGCCCAATAGGAAATCACGGGCTATGCATTCTTCTTGAGAGGGGAAATTTCAGTTTTAAAGCGGGAATAAAAAGTGACTGTGCTCCCCTAAACCGTGTAATAGAGGCGATTCTAAGTAAATTTAAGGGGATAAAGTATATGAGGGATCTTACAAGGGGTGGACTTGCCACTTCCCTTAAGGAGATCGCATTCTCATCGGGTCCCATAGATATAATTGTGGAAGAGGAGAATATCCCCGTTGATGAGGAAGTAAAAGGGATCTGCGACATATTGGGTCTTGACCCCCTTTATCTTGCCAATGAAGGGAAGTTCGTCGCCTTTGTAGATAAGAGGGAATCTATGGATCTTTTAAGCTTCATGAGGGATAATCTGAGGCTTAAAGATGCAGCCATTATAGGGAGCGTCAGAGATGGTAAGGGCGATGTACTCCTTAAGACCACAATCGGCGGAACGAGAAGGTTAAACATGCTTTCGGGTATGCAGCTTCCAAGAATCTGTTGAACTTTCTATGGATTATCAGTTAATTCATATGGGAAGTCTTTTAAGAAAAACGAAAGGAGGAGTCATGTCCACAATTAAGGAAGTGCACGCAAGAGAGGTACTTGACAGTAGGGGGAACCCAACAATCGAAGTAGAAGTAAAGCTCGAGGACGGTACAAAGGGGAGAGCGATCGTACCTTCCGGTGCCTCTACGGGAGAGAGAGAGGCTTTAGAACTCAGGGACGGAGATAAGAAAAGATACGATGGCAAGGGGGTTCTAAAAGCGGTAAGTAGCGTAATTGACGTGATAGGTCCGAGAATAAAGGGGCTATCTGCACTCGACCAAATTCTAATCGACAGTATCCTCATCGATTTAGACGGTACGGATAACAAAAGCAGACTCGGGGCTAATGCCATCCTTGGTGTGTCCATGGCAGTTTGCAGAGCAGCCTCCAGTCATCTTGGCATCCCCCTTTATAGATACATAGGAGGGGTCGGTGCGAGAGAGATCCCAGTTCCTCTTATGAATGTCATAAACGGCGGTGTTCACGCTCAGAATGATTTGGACATACAAGAATTCATGATAGTACCTGTAGGCTCAAGTTCTTTTAGAGAAGCATTACGTACAGGGGTAGAGGTCTTTCATTTCTTGAAAAAGATCTTGAGTGAAAAAGGTTATTCCACAGGAGTTGGAGATGAGGGTGGATTTGCCCCCCAGATGAGGAAGACAGAAGAGGCGCTCGATTTTCTAATGATGGCTATTGAGAAAGCAGGTTATAGACCTGGAGAGGATGTTCTCCTTGCCCTTGACGCTGCTGCGAGTCAGTTTTATAGGGGAGAAAAATATTATCTTGACGGAGAAGTCTTTGATAGTAAAGGACTTTGCGAGTTCTATGAAAACCTCATGAAAAAGTACCCGCTCATATGTATTGAAGATGGCTTTGCAGAGAAAGATAAGGAAGGGTGGAAGTTGTTCACGAAAAGATGTTCCTCAAAGATACAGATCGTCGGTGATGACGTCTTTGTTACAAATCCGAAAATCTTTGTTGAAGGAATAAAGGAGGGGATAGCAAATAGTATACTCATAAAGTTGAACCAAGTGGGAACAGTCACGGAGACTCTCACAACGATAGAGATAGCAAGAAGGGCGGGCTATACTTTTGTGATCTCCCACAGATCCGGTGAGACAGAAGACCCTTTTATTGCTGACTTCGCTGTTGCCACAAACGCAGGACAAATAAAGACAGGGTCATCCTCAAGGAGCGAGAGAATGGCTAAGTACAATCAGCTTTTACGCATAGAGGAAGAGATGGGTAACTATGCCCTTTTTGGCGGAAAAAGAGTCTTTTACAGTATAAGATGAGGTATCTCAAATTCGGGAGGACCACCCTCCCACTATCGGTGCCCGAAAATTGGAGAACTACCGATGTCCAAGCTCGGAAGGAAGAATCGTTCCTAACCCTTGAAGATCTTTTTTTCTCAAGCGTTGAAAACCCCGTAAAGGAAAGACCCCTTTCTCAGTGGATAAAGGATTTCGAGAAGATCCTTATAATAGTTCCAGATGTTACAAGGTACGCAGGGGTTGATCTGATTTTACCTTTGCTCTTTAACAAGTATCTTAAAGGAAAGGACGTCCAAATCCTCTTTGCTCTCGGGAATCATAGGAAGCACAAAGAGGACGAAAAAAAAGAGATCCTTGGTGAGGAGATCTACAATAAGTTTCCCTCCTATGATCATGACTGTTTTTCTTTCTCATCCTTGTCCTTTTTTGGAAAAACAAAATCTGGCGTACCTGTTTTTATAAACTCGCTGGTAAGAGGTGCGGAAGGTATAATCGCTATAGGATCTATCAATTTCCACTATCTTGCCGGTTTTGGAGGGGGTAGAAAGATTGTAATTCCAGGAGTTGCAGGGTACGAGACTATAATCGGTGTTCACAGAAAAGTCTTCGGAGAGAAGGGAAGGCACGAACTTTCAAGACCAGGAGTACTCAATGGGAATCCCATGCATGAGGAGATAATGTCTGGCCTTAGACTCATAGATAAGCCCTTTTACCTTATAAATACTGTAGTCGATGAAAGAAAAATAATCGCGATTTTTTCTGGTGACTTAAAGGAGGCACACGTGCTCGGCTGCCTCTGGTATCTCAATAGGTATGGAGTGAAGATCAAGAAAAAAGCGGATGTTATAATTACCTCCCCAGGAGGACATCCGGCTGATATAAACTTCATTCAGACACACAAGGCTATTGAGCATGCGTTCCCTGGAATAAAAAAGAACGGTTATCTTGTAGTGGTCGGTACGTGCGAAGACGGGATAGGGAATGAGCACTTCTTAGATTTTTTCGATTACGGGTCAAGCGAGGAGATGGAGAAGATTGCCAGGGTCTCAGATAAGGTCTATTCCCAGACCGCTTACGCGACGAAGCTGAAAGCAGAGTATTGCAATATATTGCTTGTTTCCGTGCTTGAGGAGAGTTCTGTTCTCAGGATGGGCCTTATCCCAAAAAAGGACATAGGTGGGGCAATTGAGATGGTCGATGATGGAAGCGAAAAGGACTGCTATATTTTGTACGAGGGTTCAAAGACTTTACTAATTTACGAGGGAGGCGAAGATGGAGTGTAACATGGAAAGGAACCTAAATATGTGTACATGTACTTACGAACCTTGCTCTAAAAAGGGAAAATGTTGTGAATGCGTGGCCTATCACAGGGCAAGAAAGGAACTACCAGGATGTTTCTTCTCCAAGGAGGCAGAAAAAACCTATGATCGATCTATAAAAAGGTTTTTGATGGACAATAGGTGATCCCGAGTTTATCAACTTAGCCCCAAATATTCGGTAGTTTCACTTCTCTCTAATCCCTTCATGTTCCTTAAGGTTGTCCACTCATTTCCTATAGGAGGGGATGTATCAGGCGAAAGCTCTATTTAGCTCAGGGTACCTGAGCCTTCCCGTATAACAGCTAAAGAAGAACTGCGAATATAAACTGCTATACAAAAATTCGCCTTCACAAAAAACAAAGCCCAGCATTCTCAACAAGTTGCAGGATTAGGTTGATAAACTCGGGAGGAAGGATGTTAGATTTTCCTTGCAAGAAACAATCAGCCTTCCCCTTTGAACTTCCCTATCAATTCCCTTATTTTTGGAATATTCGACTTCGCAGCTTTTATCCCCTCTTCCACCAATTCTTTCTTCTTCGAAAAGTCAAAAAGGGAAACACCCTTAACATTAGGTTCAATTAGGATGTCTGCATATTTTACTTTTTCTCTGTTTTTTTCGAACATCATTATCGTAATGGACTGGCCTATAATGTCTATCACGGAGTCTATCTCAAAGTTTCTTATGTTACTTAGTAGGTTCACTGCTATCACTATGTCTGCACCTTTACTTTTGGCTATGTCGCAGGCAAGGTTGTTTGTCACCCCCCCATCCACGAGCAACCTTCCGGCAAAGTTTACTGGGACGAATATCCCTGGGATGGCACACGATGCCCTTATTGCTTTGGCAAGTGATCCTTTTTCCAATATAACCGTTTCTCCCGTATTGAGATCAGTAGCAATGGGGAAAAAGGGTATCTTTGTATCTTCAATGTTCTTCACCTTTGCCTCTCTTTCTATAAAATTCTCCAGTTTTTGACCCTGGACTGGGCCAAGTTTGGAATAAACGAGAGAGAAATCAAGAATATCCGATCTTTCTATTTTATATGCTGTCCATTCCAGCTGGAAACTATCAGGATTTGCCGCGTAAAGACCTCCTATGATGCTCCCAACGCTAGTTCCAATTATCATGTGGATCGGTATCTTTTCTTGTTCAAGAACCCTTATAACTCCGACATGGGCAAAGCCTTTTGCAGAGCCTCCGCTTAGGACCAGGGCTATTTTTGGTCCCGTTTTCTTTAATAGAGAAGGGGAGGGGGTTTTGCAGGAAAAAATAGTGATTGTGAGAAGAAGAATTGGAAGAAGAATAAGGAACTTCTTTTTCATTTAATATCCGCTCCTCTGCCCAACGAATGGGTTATGAATCTTCTCTTTTCCTATCGTACTTTTAGGGGAATCTCCGTAATTGTGTCCTGGGGCAACGATTGTTTCGTCAGGGAGAATAAAAAGCTTATTGCGAATTGATGAGACGAGTTCATGCCAGGATCCTCCTGGAAGATCTGTTCTACCAACCCCACCAACGAAGAGGGTATCGCCTGTGAATACTATCCCATCCCCATAAAGGCAGATGCTTCCTGGCGAATGTCCTGGAGTGTGGATTACCCTTAATGAAATTTCTCCAATCGTTATATAGTCACCCTCCACAACCAAGAAATCAGCAGGAGGGGAAGGGTCAGCTCCGAACATGTTCAGCATATACGGAGATTGATGGGTAAGGGAATACGCTTCATTTTCATGTATTACGATCTCAGCTCCTGTAAGATCCTTCATCCGTCTATTTCCCATTGTATGGTCAACGTGGGAATGGGTATTGACTATGTACTTTATACTATAACCCCTGCTTTCAGCCTCATAAACGATCCTTTCACATTCGGAAGCAGGGTCTATGACAAGAGCATCCATCGTTTTTTTGCACCCGACGATATATGCAAATACAGAAAAAGACCCGACCTCCATCTGTTTTACGAACATATATTCCTCCTATTTGACGACTCTACAATTCCCCTTCAAGTGCGTAAATTTTTGCAAGAAGGCTTAAGGCCTTAACATAAGTAGAATCAGGCCTATCAGAAAAAGCAGAATTCTTTAGTGCCTCTATAAGGTATTTTCCGGCGTTTTCCATATCGTTCCGCTTAAAGCATATGTATCCGCAAAAGTACGCTGACCTCGCAAGATACTCTCTGTAACGAATCTTAAGGGCATCTCTTCTTTTTGACTTCCACAAAAGGGATTCTTGGGTTTTTTGATCGAGAGCCTTTGCTTCTACCGCCTCTTTCTGTTTTCCTTCAACGACTTCAATGGCCTTTAAGACATTTTTGGAGTATTCGTAGACCCTCTCAAATATGTCGAAGGCGTTACCGTAATTCCCCTTTTTTAGAAACTCTTCCCCATTTCTTAGCTGAAATTCCACATTCTCTTCGTTTATTTGGATTATTTTCGAAGTCCGAGTAGTGGCCTTACTCTTTTTTTCCGCACACTCTAAAGGATCAGATAGGGTAGCTAAAGCAAAAAGAACGATTGCTATAGATATTAATTTCTTCAAATGGGAATCCTTCAAAAAAATGGCGGTGCAGGGACTCGAACCCCGGACTCTGCGGATATGAGCCGCATGCTCTAACCAACTGAGCTACACCGCCTTTTTGGCATCTTTTGCTATATGTTATAATAATTGGGCTACCAAAATCAATCCTTCTTTTAGGAATAGTTTAGGGGGTGCTGTGACAATAACGGTTCTTACCTTATTTCCCAAGTTCTTCGAATCTCCACTCAACGAAAGCATCATAAAAAGGGCGAAGGAGAAAGGGATAGTCAAATTTAACATAATTGATATAAGGGAATTTGCTTTAGACCCCCACAGAACCTGCGACGATACTCCATATGGGGGTGGTCCGGGAATGGTGATGAAGATAGAGCCCATATTTAGAGCTATTGAGCATGTAAGGGAAAGGTTTGGAAGCGCAAAGTTCATACTAATGACGCCCCAGGGGAGGCTTCTAAACTGGGAAATATGTGAAAAACTTGCAAAAATCGAGCACATCTGCCTCATTTGCGGAAGGTACGAAGGGGTCGACGAAAGGGTACTTCAATTCGTCGACGATGAGATATCCATAGGCGACTATATTCTCTCAGGGGGGGAGATTGCTGCTCTGGTTGTCATTGACGCGGTAGTCAGACTTTTACCTGGTTCTTTAGGGAATGAGAGATCCAAAATTGAAGAGAGCTTCAGAGACTCCCTGCTTGAGCATCCTCATTACACAAGGCCAAAAAAATTCTTAGGCCTTGAGGTGCCAAAAGTTCTACTTTCAGGGAACCATGAGGAGATAAGAAAATGGAGAAGAAAGGAGTCCATACGTAAAACGCTTCTTAAGCGCCCCGACCTTCTTTCTCGCTTCAAGCCAAACGAGGAGGACAAGAGGTTCTTGAGAGAGATTATGGAGGAGATCCCCCATTGAGTCTTATTGTTGCGGTGATTCACTACCCGGTCTATAACAGAAATGGCGAAATAGTGGCCACGAGCATCACAAGCACGGAGATCCAAGATGTGGGCAGGACCTGCATGACTTTTAACGTAAAACTGTGCTATATTGTAACTCCACTTAAAAAACAGAGGGATATTGTGGAAAGGATGAAGGAGCACTGGACTTTGGGTTACGGAGCAAGATATAACCCCTATAGGGCAAAGGCCTTAAGCATTGTTAGAACAGCCTCTGATCTTCAGCATCTCTTGATGGAGGTGGACTCAGACAATTTAAAACCCGCAATAATTGGGACATCGGCGAGAAAGAGGGAAGATAAGAACATAACCTTTTCTGATTTAGCCAGGATGATCAAAGAAGGGAAACGGGATGTACTTCTCCTTTTTGGGACTGGCTGGGGTCTAACGGATGAAATAGTGAGGATATGTGACAGGATGCTTGAACCCATATCAGGCGCAGGAGATTACAATCACCTATCCATGAGGGTCGCGATGGGGATAATTCTTGACAGAATATTCAATCTTAGAGGAGGAACAAATGAATGAAATAGTCGAAATGATAGAGAAAGAGCATATGAGGCTTGACTTACCCGAGATCCATCCGGGAGACAATGTGAAGGTCTATACAAAGGTTTTAGAGGGTGATAAGGAAAGGATACAGGTCTTTGAAGGGGTGGTCATAGCCATAAGGGGAGGAAACACGAGGAGAACCTTTACTGTGAGGAAGGTTTCTCACGGAGTAGGGGTTGAGAAGACTTTTCCCTTGCATTCTCCACTTATAGAAAAGATAGAGATCACAGGAAGGAGTAAAGTAAGAAGGGCGAAACTCTACTATTTAAGAAAACTAAAAGGTAAGGCAGCAAGGCTAAGGGAAAAAAGATAAGAGTGGGATGCTCTCTTGAAGGATTAATATCAGGCGTAGATGAAGCAGGGAGAGGTCCTGTCGCAGGTCCTCTTGTTTCCGCATGTGTGGTATGGTACGGCCTCCCAGAGAAAAATCGATTAATCAAGGACTCAAAACTACTCACTGAAAAAGAAAGGGAAAGGGCATGTGAGTGGATAGTTAAAAATGCTTATCGGGTTGGTATAGGAGTCTCATCAGTTGAGGAAATAGAATCATTGAACGTTTTAAATGCTACCCTTCTTGCTATGGAAAGGGCCATTGAAGCCACAGGCATAAGTCCCAATCTCATCCTAATTGACGGGAATAGAAAACCTCTCAATTACCCAGAGGCAAAGTGCGTAATCAGGGGAGATAAAAGGTGTTTTCTCATAGCATGCGCCTCCATAGTAGCCAAGGTAACAAGGGATAGAATAATGGGACATTACCATGAGCTCTACCCTAAGTACGGTTTTAAGAGAAATAAGGGATACCTCACTTTGGAACATAAAGAAGCCATAGAAAAAGAAGGGATATGCCCTATTCACAGAAGGACATTTAAGGGAGTAAAGGAGTTTATTTGAAAGGAACGTTAAGGGAAAAAGGTGTTAAGGGGGAAGACTTAGCAATAGAAATACTAAAAAGGGAGGGTTACAAAATCATAGAGAGAAACTATAAATGCCCCTTTGGAGAGATTGACATAATAGCAAAGTGCGGAGACTCAATTGCCTTCGTAGAGGTGAAGAGAAGGGACTCAAAAAGTTTCGGTACCTCACTTTCCGCAATAGACGAGAAGAAAAAGAGAAAGATAGTAAAAAGTGCGCTTTACTACCTGAAGACGGAAAAAAAGGCTGCAAAAAGGTTCCGATTCGATGTGGTGGGAATAGATGGGGAAGAGGTGAAATTAGTAAAAAACGCCTTTTGCCTCGATTGGGAATGAAAGAAGATAGACTTATTTCTATTCTCGAGAGTGTGAGTAGGGGCGAGCTTTCAGTCCCGGATGCCGCAAAATTACTCAAGGATCTACCGTACGAAGATCTCTTCCACACAAAAATAGACCATCACAGGGAACTGAGAAAGAACTTGCCTGAGGTCATCTTCGGGGAAGGAAAGAGCGTGGATAAGATGAGAGAAATAATAGGTGCGCTGAGAAAGAAAGGCCAGAACGTTCTTGCAACGAGAGTAGCGAATGATGTGGGAACGAGTTTAGCTAACGCATTCCCTGAGGGTACTTATTTTAATGAGGCAAGATGCTTCATGATAAAGGATGACGCCGAAATATACGGGAAGGGACTTGTTCTCATCGTTACTGCGGGAACGAGTGACATATTTGTAGCAGAGGAAGCATATGTTACATCAGTATTTTTTGGGAATGAGACAGAAAGGCTATACGACGTGGGGGTTGCAGGTATTCACAGGCTTTTCGATAACATTGAACTTCTTAGAAAGGCAAGAGTCATAATAGTGGTTGCAGGTATGGAGGGAGCACTTCCATCAGTTGTCGCTGGTATTGTTCCTGCCCCCGTCATAGGGGTTCCTACGAGTATCGGTTACGGTGCGAGTTTTTCTGGGCTTTCTGCACTTTTGGGAATGCTTAACTCGTGTTCAAATGTGGCTGTCTTTAATATTGACAACGGCTTTGGGGCCGCTTACTTTGCAAGTCTTATAAACAGGCTATGAATATCCTCTACATTGAACCATCCTCAGGCATAAGCGGAGATATGATTGTTTCTGCTTTGATACACGCAGGTTTCCCAGTTTCGGAGATAGAAAAAACGTTAAGCAGACTTCCTATAAAACCCCCCAAAGTCGATACAGAAGAAGTAAGTTTTGGCGTATTTTCTGGAATTCGTTTAAAACTGAAAGATGAAGGGGTCTATCTAAGTCCAAATGAGATGGTATCCCTCATAAGGAAAATGGATGTGGAGGAGATGATAAAAAGGGATGTGGAGGAGATGATAAATATTCTTATCACTGCGGAGGCAAAGATTCATGGAGTTAAAAAGGAGGAGGTGAGTTTTCACGAACTCTCAAGTGTGGACACCTTTTTAGATTTTCTCCTCGTTGCCTGCGCAATTCGATATTTCCGCATAGATAAGGTCTTTGTAGGGAAAATCCCTCATGGCGCTGGTTTTTTAAGAACATCACACGGTACCCTCCCGAACCCTCCACCACTAACTCTTGAAATACTTAAGGGGTTCTCATCCAGATTCACCGAAAAACCTTATGAGCTCACAACCCCGACAGGGGCAACGATCATAAGACATTACGTGAATCCGGAAGAAAGATTCGAGGGAATGCGGATCCTTTTCTCTGGGTGTGGCGTTGGAAACTACGAGATGGAAGAACCGGATATCTTGAGAGTGTACATTGGAAAAGGGAATTCTTCTTATCTCAAGGAGGAAGTGAGTATAATTGAGTTCGACGTGGACGACATGGAAATGGAATATGTTGGGCTTTTTGCCGAAACTTTGAGAAGGCTCGGAGTCATTGAAGTTGTTTATTTTCCTGTATTCATGAAAAAGGGCAGGGTAGGAATAAGGTTCTCTATCATAGTCAAAAGAGAAAAAATCGATCGTGTAATTGATGGGATCTTTGAAAATAGCTCAACCTTCGGGCTAAGGATAAGGGAAGAATCCCGTAGAACACTAAAGAGAGAAGAGAAGATCCTTAAATCAAGATACGGAGAAATAAGAATAAAGGTAGGAATTCGGGATGGAAAGGTATTAAAGACACACGTGGAGTTTGAAGATGTGAAAAAGATCTGTGAGGAGACAGGCATTCCATATACCTCTATCCTAAAAGAAGTAAGAGAAGATATCGATCGGCTAATCCGGTAGCACGAATCTTAAATCTTTTATCTCCTTCCCCACAAGGTTTATGATCTTCTCAATCAGTTTTTCTTTCACATACTCCATATGGGAAAGGTACGTAGGATCCTTTACCTCTACGTAGAGGATATTCTTACGCATTCTTATTGGCTTTGCGTACGTTGCTAATCTTTCCCCTACGATCTCTTCCCATTCTGTGAAGATCTTGAGAAAATCAATCTCTTCGCAGAGCTTCTTTCTTTTCAGAATCTGAAAGATCACGTCCTTAACAGGGGTAAAACTTTTCATTCTTCCCTTATCCGTGGAAAAAGGGGCTCTACCCTTGTTATCTGAGCCATGTCCTCCGTCCTAAAGAAACCCTTCTCCTTTTCAAACTCGGTCTTTTCTATTTCCCTCTTAATACCCAACGACTTCCACATCCTGCTCGCCTTGGCAGGCATGAATGGATAAAGTAACAATGCAGACATTCTTAGCCCATTCCACAGATTGAAAAGGACCGTCTTCAGTCTCGATCTATCTTCCTTGGCCAGTCTCCATGGCGCTTCAGAATCGATATACTTGTTAAGATGGCCTATTATTTCAAAAACATGCTGAAGGGCTTTATAAAATGAGAATACCTCCATCTCCCTCTGGTAAGATTCGAAGCGATTGAGAACCAGTCTCTCTGTAAAATCGTCAGCCCCTGTTCTCCTCTCCGGATTTTCAATCTTTCCATATGCGTATTTTTCGATCATTGCCACACTTCTACTGAGCAAGTTACCAAGATCATTCGCCAGATCCCCGTTTATCCGATGGATAATAGCCTTTTTTGAGAAATCCCCATCAAGGCCAAAAGGAACTTCCCTGAATAGGAAAAACCTGAACTCATCCACTCCGTATCTCTTCACTACCTCGTGGGGGTCGACGACGTTCCCCAATGACTTAGACATCTTTTGTCCCTCAATCGTCCACCAGCCATGAGCGAATATCTGCTTTGGTGGAGGAAGCCCGTATGAGAAAAGAAAGATTGGCCAGTATACAGCATGGAACCTGAGTATGTCCTTTCCAATTAAGTGGACATCACAGGGCCAGAAGGTGTTAAAAAGATCTTCATCACTGAGAAAACCAACGCCAGTAAGATAGTTTGTAAGGGCATCAAACCAGACGTAAATTATGTGCTTTTCATTGAACGGAACAGGAATCCCCCAACTAAGACTGGTCCTACTCACGCTCAGGTCTTTGAGTCCACCCTTTACGAAGCTTAAAACCTCGTTATACCTTATTTCTGGGAGAACGAAAGCCCTGTTTTTTTCGAGGAAATCCAAAAGCCTATCAGCATAAGAGGAAAGCCGGAAAAAGTAGCTCTCCTCCTTAAGCCTCTGGGGCGGCCTCTGGCAATCCGGGCATTTTCCATCAATAAGCTGAAGCTCCGTGTAAAAACTCTCGCAGTAAATGCAATACCAGTCCTCATATTCTCCTAAGTATACATCTCCTTTTTCATATACCTTTTGGAATATATGCTGGACGACCTTTTTGTGTCTTTCCTCAGTTGTCCTTATAAAGCCCGTATTTGATATATTAAGCACCTTCCAAAGTTCTATGAACCTTCCCACCATACGATCGGCCAGTTCCTTTGGTGTCAGGTTCTGAGACTGCGCAGCTTTTTCAGCTTTCTGCCCATGCTCGTCTGTACCAGTGAGGAAGAAGACCTCATATCCACATAACCTCTTATATCTCGCCATCACGTCAGCAGCGATTGTTGTGTATGCGTGCCCGATGTGAGGTACGTCGTTTATGTAGTATATCGGGGTCGTTATGTAATAATGGCCTTTCATGTCCCTTCCCCTTTTTCCCGCTCTTCTGCCATCTTTACTTTTTCCACTGGAAGAGTAAGTTCTCTTCCATCCTCCATTTCCACGGTCACCGTTCTCATGAGAGGATTTTGCTTTACTATCTTCCCTGTCTCTCCCCCCACAAGAACCTTTTTTCCTATCTTTGGAAAGTCTCTTTTGTATTCAAGGTACATCTCATATTCATAGGAAAGACAACACATGAGCCTCCCACAAACCCCGGAAACTTTCGAGGGATTGAGCGCAAGGCCCTGTTCCTTGACCATCTTTATGGATACTGTGGAGAAGTTGGCGAGGAAATTTTTGCAACATACCACGTTACCACAGTTACCAATACCTCCAATCATCTTCGCCTGGTCCCTAACCCCCACCTGCCTAAGCTCTATGCGCGTCTTAAATTCCCTTGCAAGTTCCTTCACAAGCTCCCTAAAATCTACCCTTGTCTCTGAGTAAAAGTAGAATATAAGCTTTGTTCCTCCAAAAATGTACTCCGCATTCAGAAGTTTCATTGGTAAACCCAGTTCCCCGATCTTTTTCCTACAGAAGTCCATAGCGTATTCTATCCTTTCTTTTTTTGCTAAAAAATCAGAGACCTCCTCTTCCGAGGCCTTTTTTACGATCTTCGGCAGATTTTCCCTCCCTCCTTCTTTCACCTCTGTCAAAACCTCCGCAAGACAATGTCCGCTTTCGAGCTCGCATACAACGAGGTCGCCTTTTTTTACCTCTTCAAGCGCCTCAACCTCTATGACATAGGGGATACTTTTTAACCGGACGTAACAGCTCTTCATGACTCTTCTCTAAGGGAAATAATAAGATTTTCTACAAAAGACCATCTACCAATGTTGTACTTGAGTAAAGGCAACGCATTCATAACCATCTCCATTTTCTCCTTAATCTTTTTCGCTTCTAAGTTTTTCCCTCTTAAAAGATCAAGAAGATCTTTATTATACACCGTATCTGCGTCATCTGTCACACCATAAACGAAAAAATCCCGAAAAAGTGTTATAAGGAAGGTAAGATAAAGACCGGTCTCCTTCCGAGAAATTACTTCGGAAAGAAATGTGATTTCCACAGGGTTCTTTTTATGTCCAAGCACGCATTCCGCAATTCTTCTCCTGAGTGAGAAATTTTTTTCATCCATCCAAAAGAAAGCGGTAGACAGACTTCCAAACGAGAGATTTGATACAATTTCAGCCCTTTTTTCCTCGACCCCTCTTTTTTCCACAAGGTACTGCTTTATCGATTCCTCTTTAAGGGGAAAAAAAGCTATTCTTGCGCATCTCGATCTGACCGTCAACGGTAATTCTTCCTCCTTAGAAGTTATAAGGATAAAGAAATTAAAATTCTCAGAGTCCTCAAGAGTCTTAAGAAGGGCATTCGCAGCTTCTATTGTTAATAGATGGGCATCATCGATTATGACAAAACGGGTATCGGAAAGGTAAGGTCGTTTATACACTTCAGAGGAGACCCATCTTATAGCATCTATTCCGAGGATCTCATCTTTTCCCCCAAGAGATATAAGGTCCGGGTGTGTCCCTTTTTCCACCCGTTTGCAAGAGGGACACTCGTCCCTTCCTTTTCTGTTATGGCACAGGAAGTATTCGCTTAGGTATAGGGCCAGGGTTCTTTTACCAACCCCAGGAGGGCCTGTAAAAAGGAGCACGTTAGGAAGCCGACCGCTTCTCATATACTCCTCAAGCATCTTTTTCTCCCGTACGTGGCCGATAAGATCAGGAAATTCCATGTAAGGACAGAAGCTTTTCTACTACTCTTTTTGTTTCTTCTCTAAGGGTACCCATATCTTTAGATCCTTGTAACACATGAATCCTTTCCGGCTCAGATGCGGCAATTTCGAGATATCCCTTCCTCACCTTCTCGTGGAATTCAACTTCTTCCTTCTCAAATCTATCCCTTTTTTCAGTCCTCTTTTTTTCCTTCCTCCTTAGACTCATTTCCACATCGCAATCTAAGAGAAAAGTAAGGTGAGGCTTTACATTTTTCGTTGAGATGGCGTTTAGATGTCTTATTAAGTTGAGGTCGATACCCCTTCCATATCCCTGATAAGCGACTGTGGCATCGATGAAGCGATCACAGAGAACAAACTTTCCTTCTTTGAGGGCTGGAAGTATTATCTCTTCCATGTGCTGGGATCTCTGGGCCATTATTAAGAAAAGCTCCGCGTAGGGCGAGATGTTAAAGCTGTCCTTAAGCAACAGTCTTCTTATCCTTTCTCCTAAGACGGTACCGCCAGGTTCTCTTGTTCTTATAACCAGTAAACCTTTTTCCTTGAAGTAAGCTTCAAGGTAACGTATCTGAGTCGTTTTTCCCGACCCTTCAATTCCTTCGAAGGTTATGAAAAGGGACATCTACTTCATAACCCTTTCGATGTATTCACCGGTTCTCGTGTCTATCTTAACAATATCACCCTCATTTACAAAAAGAGGGATCTGTAAGGTGTATCCAGTCTCGAGCACTGCTGGTTTTGTAGCACTTTGGGCCGTATCGCCTCTTACTCCCGGTTCAGTTTTTGCAACTTTCAGATCCACAAAGTTAGGCAATTCAACACCTATTGGGCTTCCCTTGAAAAAAGAAACGGTTATTACGAGACCTTCCGCAAGGAAGTTCTTTGCTTCCCCAAGATTCTCCTCCTCTATAAAAAGCTGATCGTAAGTATCCTGATCCATGAAGTAGTATCTCGTCCCCTCTTTGTAAAGGTATTGCATCTTTTTTTCTTCAAGTTCTAATAGTTCCACCTTTTCACCCGATCTGAAAGTAATATCAAGAACATTTCCAGTAACGAGGCTCTTTATCCTTGTTCTTACAAAGGCCCCCCCTTTTCCTGGTTTTACGTGCTGAAAATCTACGATTACGGAAGGTTCTCCATTAACAAGAATTTTAAGGCCTTTCCTGAATTCCGATGTTGGAACAAGCATCTCTTTCCTCCCTATTACAAAAATAGGTCTTTCCTTATGCTTGTAAGGACTGTGGAGTATCCTTCTTGGACAAGCACCATATCTTCCAGTCTCACCCCTCCAACATTTGGTATGTAAATACCAGGCTCAATAGTGACAACCATGTTCTCCTCTAAAACCCCCTGTGCTCTCTCGTTTATCTGAGGAAGCTCGTGGACAGCAAGGCCAACTCCGTGGCCAGTTCCGTGGCCAAAATAGCTACCGAATCCCTTCTCCTCGATGTAACCCCTAACTATGGCGTCGATGTCCCTCACAGAAACCCCCGCCCTTATAGACTCTATCCCTCTTTCTCTTGCCTCGTATACTATATCCCGGATCTCCCTCAAAATACTTGGAGGGTTGCCGAGGAATATCGTGCACGTCTCGTCGCTACAGTACCCTTCGTAAAGTGCACCGAAGTCTACGATGATAACGTCCCCTTCCATTATTAATCTGTCTGATGGCCTTGCGTGCGGCAAGGCGGACCTCTCTCCAGAGGCAACTATAGTGTCAAAAGCGGACCCTTCTGCGCCCTTTCTGACCATTGCAAAATCCAGTTCGGAGGCAACCTCTTTTTCACTTTTCCCCGGACTTAAATTTTCAAAGACCTCCATGAAAGCTTCTTCTGCTATTCTAAGTGCCTCTCTTATCCTGTCTATTTCTTCAGGCTCCTTACATTTCCGTATTTCGTCGATTTCGTTTTTAAGTGGAAAAAGGTAAGAATCTTTCAGTCTTTCCTTCCATTCTTCGTAAAGGGCGTAGGTTGTGTAAAGTGCTTCGAATCCTATCCTCTTCAGGTTATAGTCTTTTACAACCGTGCTGAGAGGATAGGCATCCCCTTTCCTCTCCATTACTACGACCCCTTCTAATTCCTCTTTAGCGTAAGTAATGTATCTAAAATCGGTCACAAGTATCACATCCCCGCCAGTAACTATGAGGAGACCCTCCGACCCCCTAAAACCCGATAGATAAAATATGTTCTCTGGGCTTTTCACTAATATTCCGTCAAGTCCGTATTTAGATAGTAGATTTCGGACCTTCTCTATCCTCTGCCCTTTCATTCCTCACCATATTTTTTTCTTCATCGCCTCTTTGATTTTGGAAAAAGCTCCTCTCCCTTCCAAATCCGTCTTTAACCTTTCTACAAAGCGCCTTATATCTTCCCTTTCTGGGTTCTTGGTGAGTAAATATTCGCATATTTCCAGAGCCTTCTGTTTTGAACCTTGCCTCATGTAGATGTCCGCAAGCGTCAAAGAATATATTCTTTCTCGGCCCACGGTCGATAATTAAAGCAAAATTGATAGAAAAATCAAGTGAAACTGTGAACTTAGAAGAATTTCCCTTTATGAAAAAATTAGCTACAGTTAGAAGGCCTAAGGAGGTATATTAGGTGACTCCAGGTACAGGAAAACTCCTCGCATACTTGAGCGGGATCCTATTGAAGGATCGAGGTTCTCCTTTAATAACGAAAAACTCTCTGGTATAATTTTTGATAGCTCAAATGATTGAAGAGGGAAAAATCATCGATCTATGTGAGAGATTCGGCCAAAGGCATATTATAGAACACTTAACTGGCCTATCCCAAGAGGAAAGATATATCCTCATGCAGAACTTATCCAGAATAGACTTCCCCTTTTTGCATTCTCTCTATTCCGAACTAAAGGCGAAAAAGAAGAGACTTTTTAACCCTTCAGAGATAGAACCTCCTCAAGTAGTCCCCTATCCAACATCGAAAGAGCAATTGGAAATGCACGATAGGGCCAAAAAATTGGGGGAATCTCTCTTGTGCGAAAGAAAAGTAGCCTGCCTTCTCGTTGCTGGGGGTCAGGCAACGAGAATGGGCATTTCCTCTCCGAAAGGCTTTCTACCCATAACCCCTGTTAAGAAAAAGTCGTTCTTCCAGATTTTCTGCGAGAAGATACTCGCTATCTCAAAAAGGTACAACACAGAAATTCCGTTGCTTCTGATGACCAACCCCGAAAGTAAGAAGGATATCGAAGAGTTTTTTGAAAGACAAAGGTTTTTCGGCCTAAAAAATGAGAATGTGATCATATTCGAACAGAGTACCTTACCTGTCCTTACTGAAGAGGGAAAGATCATTCTAAAAGATAGGACCGAAATCCTTTTGAGCCCTAATGGACATGGAGACTCCATAAAAAGAATACACGATCTTGGGATCCTTGAAATGCTGATTGACAGAGGATATGAATACCTTTTTTACTTCCAAGTAGACAATCCTCTTGTCAAAATCGCTGATCCCGTATTTTTAGGTTATCACGTGATCCACGGTGCGGATGTTTCATTAAAAGTGGTGAGAAAAAGAGATGAAGACGAAAAGGTGGGCCTTTATGTCAAGCTCTCTGGAAAACATAGGATCATAGAATACTCCGACCTTGATCCAGAAATATCTAAATTGCGGGATGAAAATGGGGATCTCATTTATTGGGCCGGAAACACAGCTATGCATGTTTTTTCCTTGGCCTTCCTTAAAAGGATAAATTCTTCAGGTCTTTCGCTACCCTATCATCTCGCCAAAAAAAAGGTATTTTTGGAAAGAGAGAAGAAAGAAGTGGACGTATTGAAATTTGAGACATTCGTTTTTGATTCTCTTCTTTGGACAGAGAGAACATGTGCGCTCGAAATAAAAAGGGAAGAAGAGTTCTCTCCTGTGAAAAACCGGGTAGGCTCTTCATCTCCTATGACCGCTCAAAAGGAGATGTCCAATCTTTTCAAAAAATGGCTTCGCATGTGCGGAATAGAGGTAGCTGAGGAAGCATATGTTGAAATAAGTCCTCTTTTTGCATTGGATATGGAAGAATGCGTTGAAAAACTGAAAGGAAAAAAGATGATTATAAAGGAGGACACATACATAGGAGAGGAGGAATAAATGGAGGTGTTAAAAGACTTAAAGTACAAGGACTATGCGGTGAGGATCATAAAGGGAGACATAACGGAAAGTGAGGTTGACGCAATAGTTAACGCAGCGAACTCTTACTTAAAACACGGGGGAGGAGTGGCCGGAGCGATTGTGAGGAAGGGAGGAAAAATAATTCAAGAGGAAAGTGACAGGATCGGTTACGTGCCTGTGGGATCATGTGCGATAACTACAGGGGGTAATCTAAAGGCAAAGTACGTAATTCATACAGTTGGCCCGAGGTGGGGCGAAGGTGACGAGGAGAATAAACTGAGAAGTGCAATAAGAAACACGTTAAAAATGGCAACTGAAAAGGGCTTTAAGTCCCTATCCATGCCTGCTATCAGTGCTGGGATCTTCGGTTTCCCGAAGGATAGATGCGCAAGTATAATAGTAGAGGAGATAGGAAAATTTTTAAAATTCGAAACGACCACACTAAGGGAGATCAATATCTACCTTATGGACGAGGAAATAATTGGCTATTTCCTGTCCGAGTTAGATAAGGTTGGTAAAATCCTTTAGGGGGATAAAATGGATGAAAAAGAAAGGTTACTTGAGATTTTAAAAGCCCTTTCTTATGAAGAAGGCGAATTCGTTTTAAAAAGTGGGAAAAAGAGTGACTATTACATAGATGCGAGAGAGACTACCCTAAATCCTGAAGGGATGTACCTTGCGGGGCTTCTGATATACGGGGAAGTGAAAAAAGTAGGTCAAATATCAGCAGTCGGAGGGGTGAGTATTGGAGCAGATCCTCTTGTATGCGCGACGGTTCTCCAAGCTTATAGAGAAGGCGAACTTCTAAAAGGCTTTTTCATAAGGAAGGAGCCTAAGGGTCACGGGAAAAACCTGTGGATAGAGGGCAGTAAGAACTTAAGAAAAGGAGAGAAGGTTCTGATCCTTGAAGACGTTATAACAACAGGCGGATCTTCTCTTCGGGCTATAGAGATCGCAGAAAAGGAAGGTTTAGATGTGAAGGGCGTGATAGCCCTTATCGACAGAGAAGAAGGGGGGAAAGAAGCATTGGAAAAAAGAGGCTATATTTTAAAATCCATATTCACAATCCGGGATTTGAGGAAAGAAAAGAATTTATCTTAAGCTATCGATTAAGTGGACAAGCAACTCTTTTCTACCAGTCCTTTCCTTCGCGGACACAAAAAATACCGGGAGATCCCTTATAATGTTCAAGAACTTATCTTTCCTCAAACGCATCTCATCCTTTGAGACCTTGTCTATTTTCGTTACAGCAAAAGAAAAGGGGATTTCTTTCGATTCAAGCCACCTCCAAGTGAGCTCATCGAGGGCGTCAAAATTCCGCCTTATATCAAGAACCCAAATGATCCTCCTCACCATGGGATTATTTGAGACATATGAGTCTATCATTCTTTCCCACCGCTCGTAAATGAACCTCGGAAGAGCAGTATAACCGAAACCAGGAAAGTCTGAGAAGATAGCAGATCTTCTTTTCGCCATATGTTCGTATTCTACTCTATAGAGATTTATTGTCCTTGTGGCACCTGGGAGCGAGCTCGTTCTCGCTATTTTCCTAATAAGAAGACAATTGATAAGAGAAGACTTTCCAACATTCGATCTCCCAATAAATGCGATCTCCGGTAATTCTCCAAACTTTTTCTCCCGTTCATTCACTATACTCTTCAAAAACTCGGCACCTAAAATCTTCACTCTACTACTCTATTGAAATTTTCTTAGACTCTCAAGAAGAAAAAGTAAGCATCTCTTTTTCCGTGATAGGTCTTAAGCTGCGTATTTCGCAAACTCCATTCTGCGCTTATACCGGTAAGTGTCCCAGGGCCTCCCCCCATTTTCAAGACAAAAATGAGGCATTTTTAAGTTTGGTCGTACCCCTTTCAGCTGGCATATTTATTTTTGATGTTAGGTCCCTCTTCTTAGGATATACCTCCTCATATTTTAAGATTCTCCATAGTCTCTCTATGAAGATGTTATCAAATACCCTTTCTCTCCCATCCATGCTTATGAGAATGCCCTTAAGAGAGAAGGATGGAGGTAATATACTGAACCCCTTGAGAAAGTGGACACAGGCAATTTGTAAAGGTTAAACTTTCTGCATATATAGGGAGAAAATCTCTATAAAGGGGGATTGGATAAATGAAACAAAGGAAATGGTCAAAAGAAGAAAAAATGGCAATAGTTTTTAAAAGGACTAAAAGGGAGTTAAGTCTGTAGCTTAAGTTTGCAGAGAGCACAAAATTAGCCAGGTTCTTTATTATCGCTTAAGGGATAAATTTCTTGATGGA
>Ga0080004_1151695_pt1 | contig 98301 bp, 86 predicted proteins | sample WasSprMetagenome_FD_69207 | JGI IMG/M metagenome (GOLD analysis project Ga0080004, IMG submission 69207) | Sulfidic aquatic microbial communities from Washburn Spring, Yellowstone National Park, USA - WS (SPADES assembly) (version 2) | ecosystem: Environmental > Aquatic > Thermal springs > Hot...
TATGCCTATTACAGCTCTGGGTCGTAAATGTTTTATTGCTAACCCGAGATGGAATATGTCCTTAACAATATCTTTCCAGCTACCAAACCACCATTTAAACGGTGCCACGATGACGGTGGTTTTGTATCCCGTTGCATGCCTGAATTCACTTCGGTTTGTGAGTATCACCACCCTGTAATTTGGGGAAAGGGCATTGAATATATTTATGGTTGTCTTCTCTGCCCCTCCCCATCCACCAGCGAGGTGGAAAATGAGGATGTCGTAAAGACTATTTGTCATTTTAGTAAAAAGCGACTCCTGCATCAAAATATGTTAAGTAGTATTCTTTATACCAATCATCGTAAACGAAAAGCCATCTTTCGTCAAAATCTGTAGTCGTTTCTGGTATTGAAAGCTCACGCTGTCTGATTTTTGTTTTAGGAACCGAATATTTAACTTTAACATGAACCGTTCCTATATTTCCCTCTACTTTAACATCCGTCACAGTGGCTTCGTGATATTTTACAGCACTATGTTTTTCAATAAATTCTTCTGGGGACATTTTGGCTCTCAAGAAAGGATCGTAATATTTATAAGCTTCTTTGAGATCTCCTTTGACCATTGCCGCCCAGAATTGGGATGCTCGATCCTTCAGCATTTTGACCTTTTTAGGAGATCCAGGATCTTCTACAAGGGATTTTTTTTCAGACGTTGAATTGCTGCAGGACAATATCAAAACTGACAAAATCATTAACAGACAGATTTTGATGAAATTGTTTTTCGCCCTTCCTGACATATATTTTCTCCTTGCCTTATTTGCTGAGTTTGAAAGATATCAACACGGGATAAGCTTCATTCATAGCATCGGTTTTAAATCGATGGGCAAGCACGTAGTAGGTTCCCTGCTGTTCTATGAGATTGTTAACATCCCAGTGAAGAACGGTGTTAAATTTACCAGGTTCTTCAAGGGGTATATCCTTGTCTTGCCAGGTTACGCCACCATCCGTTGAGTAATTCATATAAAGATTGGCTCTTATATTTCTGTAATCATTCCATACCACCACTACGGTTTTGCCTCTAGCAACAATGTTTGGAAGATGAGCCCGAGTATATGAACCAAAAGCATCGTGTCTTATATTTATAGGTCCGGAAAAACTCTTTCCGCCGTCATTGGAGTAATAGAATAGAAGTTGATCTTTGAGTTTTCTTGGGTCGTCTTCAGATTTGCTCTTATCTACAGCGCTTAGAACCAAATAAACATTTTGGTTGTCACCTGCTACGGCTTGCATTCCCGTAAGATCGAAATATCTTGTGGTTTCAAAAACCTGTCTCTGCCAGGTTTTTCCGCCGTCGTCCGAGTAAGCCATTTCAGTGACAGGAACTCCTTCATAGGAGTTGAACCAGAATACCATAAGTCTATTTCCCACTTTCAATGGCCGGATATAAATTGACACTGTTCCGATTTTGCCTATAGATACAGGTTCTTCCCAACCTTTTTCTGTGGTTTTTCTAAAAACCATTTCACGGCCATTTTCATTAACTACTTCTGTAAAAACATAGGCATTTCCTTTTTCATCGGTTATTAACGTTGGATATATAGATGCTCTGGTTTGAGGCGTTACTTCAAAGGGTTCAGAGAATGTCCTGCCTCCATCGAAGGATCTACTGGCATAAATCGAATATTTTCGTCCTTTATTATCAGACCTTTCACCATACCAGACGAGATTTACAATATTTTTTACACACCCTAACTTAATCCTGGGAAGAGGCTCTGTTGTTTTATCAACAGTAATAGGGGTATCTATTTTATTAGTCTTCAAGTCTATAGTGTTAAACAGCAAAATTTTCCCCTCAGCTTTTGCTCTCCATGATATTTTGAGTTCACTGCTGTCAGCCCCTCTACACCATACAAGTTCTGAGGGTTTTCCTTTTTCTCCGACATTTAAAACCAATTTTGCCTTAGAATTAACTTCTCTTATAACAATTTCATCTTTGGAATTCATAAATAAAAGCCATAGATTTTTGTCTTCAAAGGGCATTATATATCTAGGCTCTTTGAGTTCTAAAGAGTCCTCTGGAAAGGTTTTTTCTTCTACTTTTACTGAATATCCATAGCAAACAGGTGATATAGCGATGTTCCAGAAAAATAAGAACAGCATTAAAAGCTTTAGCATTTGCATATATTTTTTCTCCCTCGATTTTTATTTGCATATCATAAAAAAGGGTAGTCGTACGACTACCCTTTTTCTTCTAATGATGGAAGGTAAGCAAAACTTAGATGCGACCCCTTAACCAGATGAAATTGTTGAGTGCCCCTCCAATATTGGTACCGTCAATGGATGTTCCACTAGCTGTGAATTCAAGCTTACCAATTGCAGCTTGTCGTGTGGTTGGTACCTGTATGCCAGTTGACGTGGTCACGTTTCTGTTCGGCAGGGACAGGTATGCCCATCCTTCAGCTCTAGTATTTGCGAATATTGTCCACGCTCCACTGCTTACATAAGTATTCACGTCTGAACCGTCAGTGCAAATTACTCCCTTGACAGTGTCAAAACTTATACATCTTTCATCATAATCATACATACCACCCAGGTTACTTCCGATATCACAATACAACTGGGCGGTTACACCCACTTGACCTGCTCCCACCTGAGTCATATTTGCGGCTACAGGAGTTACAAACATTCTGGTCGTTAAAACTGAAGGTGGCATTATAGTAAGAAAAGCATATTCATTGTTGTTGCTTGCCACAATCTGCCCTAGAGCGTCCTGGTTACCAGCAGTAGCATTATCAGAGAAATCCATCCTCTGGGGATTGGGGGCAGCTCCTGGATTGTTAGGATTATAACCATCATAACCCCATGCTGCTCCGGTAGCTATATCAACGACCATTGCTTCAGCGTATATAGTGTTCTCACCACCCGCCGCCTGAGCTGCACCGCAATTTTGGGTTGTATATATCTCATTTGTTGCTATTAGAAAAGCTCTTCGCGGAGCATCAACTGGTAACGACAGAGCATCTCCCTGAACGGTGGTATATTTCGTTCCTTGAACTGCCGTGTCGCCGAAAAGGGGAGCACCATGATTGATATTACCTGCCGCATCAAATACTAAAATATCATTGAAACTTGTTGGCACGCAAAAATCAACTTCTTCACATCGCTCATTTGGAAGATTTTGGGGTGAAGCCTTATACCAGTACATCAAATGGAATCGAACCTTCTGTGCCCCCGGATCGGCAGTATTCACTAGCGTTACAATTGTAGAGACGGTCCTATTCTTCACTATCCACGGCAACAAAACCGAATCCGCCTGTGCGGAAAAAGAAGCAGTAAGCACAAAACCTACTGCCAACATCAAAACCATCCACTTTTTCATGATCTCCTCCTTCTTAAACTTAAGATCTTGTTGAAATAACCCCTGACAACTACAAACCCCATAAAATCCTGCTTTCATCTAAACCCTTTCCTCCTCCTCGCTCTACCACCCCCTTCAGTTTTTTAAGTTGCCTTCCTTTCAAATCTTCTCCTTCTCTTGCTTCCCCAATCCATCCTGTTAACTTGCTAAATACCAAAATCCCACAGTCAGGTCAACATTTTTCGTGAAAAATAACGCCATAAAAAACGGCTTTCTCTAACGCCTTCACCATATACCACCCTCGTTTTGAAGATGTCAACAAAAAGATAATGAGAAAATCTTTCCATGCCCTTAATCTTCACGAATTTTTTCTCCAACTATTCGCCATTCCTTTGGATTAAGCCCCATCGGATACACATGAACGTTGCCAATCCGACGATTAACCGCAACCAGAGCTTGAGTCGTAAAGAGAAAAGTATAGGGCTGTTCTTCATGGAGAATTTCATGAAGCCTGTGGTAAAGTTTGTGCCGTCTTTCGGGATCAAATTCACGCCGGGCTTCTTCTATGATCCTGTCGGCTTCTTCGTTTGCAAATCCCACAAAATTCGACCCGCCTTCCTGCTGCGATGAATGCCACACCTGGTAAGGGTCGGACTCCCACCCAAGACTCCAGCCCAGAGTGCAGGCATCAAAGTCGTGAGATTGGATTTTCTGGATAAACACAGCCCATTCAAGCCGCCGAATCGTCATTCGAATACCCGCTTCCTTCAGGTTTTCTTGAAAGATTGTCGCTAGCTGTTCTCCAAACTTCGATCCAGCAGAGATTAGAAATTCAAAGGCAAAGGGCACTCCATCTTTGTCCAGAATGCCATCTCCATCGTGATCCTCCCAGCCCGCTTCCTTAAGCAGTTTTTTTGCCCGCTCTGGATCATACGGATATGGTTCAATCGCCTTGTTGTAATCCGGGCTGTTTACATAAAAAGGTCCCGAAACAACCGTTCCCAGCCCGAACAGAATTTTTTCCAGAATGGTTTTTCTGTCTAAAAGCATGGTCATCGCCTGACGAACTCGCCTGTCCTGAAAAAGAGGCTTTCTCAGATTCCAGCCGATAAAATTATACTGAGGCGTGTAGTAGCTTAGCTTCTGAAAATGCTTCTGAAAGCGTTTTCCTCTGGTTTGATAAACCCACTGAATAGGCCGTAGCCCCATCACATCAAGCCCTTCTTGCTTAAGCACCTGAAGGGCTACAGTTGAGTCGGTAATGATTTTGAAAACGATCTGAGATATGGCAGGCTTTTCGCCCCAGTAATTCGGATTTCTTTCAAGCACGATCTCCTTTCCCGTTTCCCATTTCTTGAATATGTAAGGACCGGTTCCGACGGGAGACCTTCCAATGGGGTGAGTGTTAAAGTCTTCACCTTTCTGAAAAAGATGAGCTGGCACTATGGGCATGGTGCCGCAGACTTCTAAAGCCTTGAAATAGGGTTGACGATAGGTAAACCGCACAGTGTATTCGTCAAGAGCTTCTACCCTGGTAATGTCCTGATAGTAGTTTCGCAGATGAAGAGCATCAACGGATGGGTCCATGATTTTTTCATAGCTGAAAACCACATCTCTTGCTGTAAAAGGTGTTCCGTCATGCCATTTAACATCTTCTCTCAGGAAAAAAGTGTAAACCAGATGGTCTTCCGAAACCGTCCAGCCCTTTGCCAGAAGAGGCACAAGTTCCATTGTCTTTTCGTCACGCTTTAAAAGCGATTCGTAGATAAAGTCATCCACCTGACCGGCATAGGCGTCTGTCGCCGTTATGGGATTAAGAGTTGACGGTTCTGCGCTTAGATGCATCACAAGCCGATCATCTTCTGAAGAAACAATCCCCTGCGGTTGTGCTTTTCCCTCAACGGGCGATGATGATTTTGATACCAGCGCGAGGATTACCACCAGCGCCACCAGCCCGCCCAGGAAAACAAGTAACCAAAAAGTTCGCCCCTTAATCATAGTGCCTTCGCAGATTTTGTCATATTGTTCGTTTGGTTTTTCTGATTTTTCGAGCTTCCCGCTTCCAGTCAGGTCCTTTGGATTTCTTCTTTTCGCTCTTTTTGCCGGGGGTGTCTTCAGTCATTCCGAATTGCTTTTTAAAGGCTTCCACCGTTAGCATAAAAGAACCGCTCATTTTGCCTTCAGCAGCCTTTTCTTTCTGAGAAAGCGGCTGGATATGGGAAGTCCCGGTCATTCCTTTGGCCTTTTCACGCTGAGCCTTTTCCTTCTTGATTTCGCGTAGCGCTTCAAGCTCCTTTTCTGATACAGGCGGAATGACCAAACAATCAGGTGGAAGGGGCGAGTCGGTAAGGAACAACCTTTCTCCTGCCTTATAAAATGAATGACCTGCGAGACTTTCGGTGTTTACCGTGAGAACAACGGGTTTTTCATCAGATGACGGCTTCATCATCTCGATGCTTTCCTGAGGATCACTCCATAGAGCAATATACGAGCGATTTGACGGAACGAGGATTCCTTTTTTCTGCACGAAGGGTACACCTCTTAGAGGGATGGCGATAAAAAGTCTTTCTGGCGGTGTAACAGCAGGGTAGGTTGGCGGAGCAGTTTTCAACCTGAGCCGGCCTTCTTCCAGAAAGAACGGAAGATCAAGCCCTGAAAGTTCTATTTCTTTTATGTGGCTTTCTCTGACAAACCGGAGTTCTTCCTGCCTTTGAAGTGCCCATAAAAATTCCTTCCACGGCATTGACCCGTCTTTATCCCAGAAAAGTCCGTATTCGGCGGGATTTACAACCGTGATGGTTCTGAGTATTTTTGCAAGCTGTTGAGGTTTCATGCTTCTTTATTCCCCCAGGATACGAATGATTGGCGGGATGACTCTGTTTGCAATTTCGCGGCTGGATCCTCCTCCCAGCACTACTTCAAGCCTTCCACGGCAGATTTCATCAGAAAGAGAGCACATTGTGCGGGCGATGGCTTCGTAAGCGTCCTTGGTTAGCCCCAGGTCTCCATAGTCGCCCCTATGAGTATCGAACCCGAAATACCAGAAAAGAAACTCCGGAGCGAATTTTCTGATCCTTGGAACAAACTCATTTTCTACAATGGCTGCATAGGCTGAATTTCTTTCGCTTTCTGTTCTGGCTTTTGAAAGATGATCGTAAACGGACACGTCAACCTTAGTGCCGTCGGGTGATTCGTAGTTTTGCTGACAGATGCAGCAGTGGAGAATATCTGGATCATTGGCGATGAGTTCTCGAGTGCCATCACCGTGATGAGCGTCGGTATCCACTATGGCTATTCGGCGGACGCCGTAAAGGCTTCGCATAACCTTGATAGCTATAACGACATCGTTAAAACAGCAGTAGCCCCAAAAATAGCTTCTTCCGGCGTGATGACCTCCAGCGCCAATCAGAGCAAAGGATCGAAGATGTTCTCCTTTAAGAATGGTTTCTGCACCAAGAACCACACTTCCGACGGAATGCCATGCGGTGCTGCATAGAGGATCACGCATTACTTCCGCAAGATGGTCGTATGTATGCACCTGAAGGATCCACTCTTCGCTTATGGGCTGGGCATAAAGGAGGTGAAAGCGATCATCGCGCAGGATGTCGCTCAGGATTCCGGGGAAATCCTGAAGCCGCGTGCCTCGAGTGAGGTAACTCCGTTTGCTGAAGCTTTCATGGTAAATGATAGCTACCGACCGCTTCATAATTCAATCCTTCCTGTTGACGGTTCACGTAGCCTGCTATTTCCGCAATTTTTTCTATGAGATCTTCTTTAACGTAGGGATGTATGGGCAGTGATAGAATCCTGTTTGCACACGATTCAGCAACGGGGAAATCTCCAGGTTTGTAGCCGAGGTCTGCGAAGGCAGGCTGGAGATGAAGTGGGCGAGGATAATATATAGCTGTGGGAATATGGTTTTCGGCGAGTTTTTTCCGTAAAGCATCCCGAAAAGATTTTGATGGACTTAGAATGCTGTACTGCGACCATACGCTTTCTACACCTCTGGGAAGCGTTGGAGTAATGATACATCCTGTTCTAGAAAGCCTTTTCGTGTACAAAGCTGCAATATGCTGTCGTCTTTTCTTTTCATCGCCGAAAATTTCAAGTTTTGCCAGAAGCACTGCTGCCTGGATGCTGTCGAGTCTGCCGTTAAGTCCGATAAGTCTGTGATGGTAGGGAATACTGTCGGTTCCGTGGTTTCTTATGAGCCTTAGTCTTTCGGCGAGTTCTGCCGAATCGGTAAAGATAGCACCGCCGTCACCATAGGCTCCTAAGGGTTTTGCGGGGAAAAAGGAAACGCATCCTACATCTCCCAGGCTGCCTGCCATTTTTTCTCCATAGCGGGATCCAAAAGCCTGAGCCGCATCTTCAATCAGGAAAAGCCCATGTTTTTTGGCTATGTCGGTAATTTCCCTATACGGAGCCGGGCATCCAAAGAGATCCACGGTGATGATGGCTTTTGGCTTAAGATTTACGGCTCCTATGGGAACAGGCACATCTTTTCTCTCACCCTTTACTGCTTCGATCGTTTTCTGGAGCGATTCGGGATCCATTACAAAGCAGACAGGGTCGATGTCCACAAAAACAGGTGTTGCACCTACAAGTCGTATCACTTCCGCTGTGGCAACAAATGTGAAGGGGACGGTGAAGACTGCGTCTCCCGGCCCAATGCCTAAGGCGAGAAGAGCCATGAGAAGAGCATCCGTTCCGCTTGAACAGGTTATTGCGTGTTGCACTCCAACTTCGGTTTTAAGCCGCTCTTCCAGCTCGGTAATCTCAGGCCCTCCCACATAACGGCAGTGCCTCAATACGGCGAAGACTCTTTTTTCGACTTCCTGCCTGATTACATCCTGCTGGCGAGAAAGGTCAACAAAGGGAATTTCCGCCGGTGCGACAGGGGAAAGCTTGAGGTAATCTTCGGGTGATATGGACTGGATGGAGTGATCCTTCAGGAAGGTTTTGTTTCGAGTAAGAATATACGCATGCTGTCCCAGTCTTTTTACTGCTTTGGTAAACTGGTATCGAAGCGGGAAGGGATCGGCTACTGCTTCTCCGTCTTCAGCCAGAGCCGAAAGCCATAGGTGTTTTGCAGCAAAGGTTTTGAAAAGTCTGGAAGCTTCTTCGGTAGCTTTATCATCGGGTAGCATCTTCGTCCGCATAAGGTGCATGACGAGTTCGCTATGAATCCTGTCGATACTTCCCACGTAGAGCCATGTTTTTACGCCTTCATTGTGAGCTTTACTAAAGGTTCTGGAGATGACATTTGAGTCTTTGCCCAGGCATGCATCAATCACTATATCCGGAGCTATTAGAAGATCGGTGATCATTTTTGAGTTAACTCCCCCTGTGATTTAAGCCCCCAACAGCAGCTAAGATGAAAAAAGCCCAAGTTTTTTTGCCATTTCCTGATAGGGTTTAGGGAAAATCGGTTCAAAGTTTTGGTAGAAAGTTACAGGGTATCTGGCTCCTATGGGTTTTCCTGCTTCCGAAAGGCCGGTCATAAGATCAGGAAGAAGGTTTGCCGGGAAGGTCAGAGCCAGTTCATCGTCCTGAGTCATGGAAAAAATGCGGTCACCCATGCCGGGTATGGAAATCCTGGGGGACTGAGTAGCATGGGCAGCGTATAGAGTTTCCACACATGCGATTTTTCCTTGAAAATCCCCTGTGATGCTATCAAGGCGGCTGAAGCGAAGTGCTTGAACAAGGCGCATCACCTGAGCGGGGTTCCCATAGATCACAATAACATCGGGATTCCAGAAAGTTTTAGCAAGTGGTGCTATGAGTATGCCTGAAACACTGCCTTCTTCTGGGAGAATCATTGTTTCAGCTTGAGCCTTTGCTATTTGCTCATTTTGAGCAAAGCCGACCTGAATGAGAAGGGAAACCATTTCTTTGCGGGCATCCTGAGCGCCACTCATACCCCAGGCGAGTATTGCAGGCACGCAGATTATGTCAGATTTATCAAGCCCAACACTCCAGCCGTATATTCTTGCCATGGTTATAGCCTGACAGATGGTCACACGTTTTCCGAGAGCTTTCCCTGGACGTCTCACATTTTCGGGAAATTTTTCGTCCTTGCCCATAAATTTAACGGCAAGGGGAAAACTTCTTGTTCTGGTAGCTCCAATTATGGCTTCCTGGATGTCCTGGCATTGGTTCATGGTATTTTCCTCCTTGCGGGTTATCTCCCCTCCGCCTATGACGAGGTTATTTTCCCAAAAAAATGATGATGTGTCGATGATGAAAAATCTGATTTAGCAAAAATTTGGTGGCGGATGTTCGGATTGTGTTTGGAAAGGGGGAAGCAAAAGTGCATCACGCCACGGCGGGATTTTTATTGTCACCGTAGCGGTAGAGGTACCCTCACCCCAACATTCTATCCTGCTAAAGCGAAAGGGTGGTTGAAGGTTCCACCAACGCGGGTGAGGGTGTTTTCTGGTCAAGAAGGTATTAATCTCTTGCCACGATGGTTGCCATGCCCATGCCACCTCCCACGCAGAGAGTGGCAAGGCCTATTTCCAGATCCCGACGGCGCATTTCATGAAGGAGAGAAATTACAATTCTAAGTCCCGTGCATCCTACGGGATGTCCCAGGCTTATGCCGCTACCGTTTACGTTTGTTATAGAGCGGTCGATTCCAAGCCCACGTTCGCAGGCAAGATATTGAGCCGCGAAGGCTTCGTTTAGTTCGATGAGCTGAATATCTTTCAAAGTCATGCCTGCTTTTTTAAGAGCCTTTTGTGTAGCCGGCACGGGACCGTAGCCCATAAGTTCGGGTTCAACTCCCGCTACTGCTGTTGTTACTATTCGTCCCATGGGTTCCAGCCCGAGCTCTCTTGCTTTTTTGCGAGTCATTACAAGAGCTGCGGCGGCTCCATCGTTTATCCCGGAGGAATTACCAGCTGTTACCGTGCCGTTTTTCTTAAAGACAGGGGGAAGTTTTTTCAGATCTTCCATAGTGAGGCCAAACCTGGGGTGTTCATCCTGAGCGAAAATAATCTTTTCGCCTTTTTTCGGTCCTGGAACTTCGATGGGGACGATTTCATCTTTAAACCGTCCTGCTTTTATTGCCGCTTCGGCTTTATGATGACTTTCAAGGGCTACTTGATCCTGATCTTCTCTGGAAATGCCGTATTTTTCTGCGAGATTTTCCGCCGTTTCTCCCATGATCATGGGCTTTCCGAGAAGGCGGCTCCCTGAATGAAGAGCTTCCCACAGAGAATCGGTAAGTTCCTGGTGCATCAATCGAAGTCCCCATCTGGCTTTGGCTATGTAATATGGAGCTGAACTCATGGATTCTACGCCAACGACCATAATAACTTCGGCGTCTCCTGCTCGTATTGCCTGAGCCGCTGAAGCAAGAGCCTGCATGGATGAAGAACACTGACGCTGAATGGTGTAAGCCGGCACATGAACGGGAAATCCAGCCATTAGAGCTGCCGTTCTGGCAGTATTAGCTTCATCAGCACATTGGATGCAATCACCGGCAATTATGTCGTCTAATATAGCGGGGTCTATACCCGTGCGCTCAACCACGGCTTTCATAACATGAGCCGCCAGTTGAGATGCTCGCACATCTTTAAGGGCTCCTCCGAATTTTCCTATAGCCGTTCTAACGCCTCCTACAATTACTATGTCCTGGTCTTTGCTCATATTCAGTTTCCCTCCTGTTTCGTAGATTAAAAAGGCGGTGGTAACCCCTCCGTATTATGTGACCACCGCCTTATAGCTAAAACCCTCCTGGCCCTAAATTTTCGACATTTGCTGGAGAAAGTTTTAAAGGCATCTTGAGATTACAAGCCGCAGGATTTCGTTGGTGCCTTCGTAAATCTGGGTAATCTTGGCATCACGCATCATTCGCTCCACCGGGTATTCTTTAATGTAGCCATAGCCCCCAAGAACCTGTACAGCTTCGGTGGTTACCCACATAGCCACGTCGGCACAGAAGCACTTCGCCATAGCGCTCATTTTGATCAATTCCGGGCTGAGTCGGCTCATGTCTTTTGGAAGGTGATCATACATAGCACAGGCTTTGTAGAGAAGCTGGCGAGCTGCTTCGACCTGCATCGCCATATCGGCGAGCTTAAATCCGATTCCTTCATGCTGGATGATGGGCTTTCCGAAAGCGATTCGCTCTTTTGCGTAGGCTGTTGCGTATTCAAAGGCGCCTGCGGCTATACCTAGAGCTTGAGCTGCAACGCCAAGTCTTGAGAAATCAAGGGTCTTCATCATGATGTGGAAACCATCTTCACCGTTTCCAAGGAGGTTTTCGGCAGGAACTCGGCAATCTTCGAAGATAAGTTCCACCGTCTCAGACCATCTAATGCCCATCTTGTTTTCTTTTTTACCAACAGAGAAGCCAGGTGTTCCCTTTTCTACGATGAAAACTCCAGCGTTTTTGTGAGAAGGCTTTTGAGGATCAGTTATAGCGTAAACCGTTACCACATCGGCTACACCACCGTTGGTAATAAAGGTCTTTGTGCCGTTAAGTACGTAATAGTTTCCGTCCTTTACGGCACGGCATCTTAGCGATGCCACGTCGGATCCTCCACCTGGTTCAGTTAAAGCGAAAGCAGCAATCCATTCACCGGTTGCAAGTTTTGGGAGATATTTTTTCTTTTGCTCTTCGTTTGCGGCAAGAAGAATAGGAAGCGATCCGAGTTCGTGGTCTGCGATGAGAAGACCGCAGGCAGCGTCAACCTTGGAAAGTTCTTCGACAGCGATAGCCATGGCAAGTACTCCTGCACCGGATCCGCCGTATTCTACAGGAAAATCGATGCCATAAAGGCCGTTTTCTCTAAGAAGATTCACCATATCCCAGTCGAATTCGCCCGTTTCATCTCTTCTGGCTGCTCCAGGAGCTACCTGCTCCTTTGCCAGCCTTCTTACCATGTCTCTTAGCATTTTGTGTTCTTCGGTTAGTTCATAAAGATGCTGTGACATAGGTGGTTCCCTCCTTTTAGTTTTTACTTGCCAGAATAATCGTAAAAGCCTTTTCCTGTTTTTCGACCCAGGTAACCAGCTCGTACCATTTTTCTAAGTAGTGGAGCAGGACGATATTTGTCTTCGCCGAGTTCTTTATGGAGTCCATCAAGTACGTGAAGGAGAGTATCAAGCCCCACCATGTCGGCCAGGGCGAGAGGACCGATCGGATGGTTAGCGCCAAGCATCATAGCTCTGTCAATGTCTTCTGCTGATGCCAGTCCTTCGGAATATACGAAAATTGCTTCGTTAATCATGGGGCAAAGGATACGGTTTACTACGAAGCCAGGAGCTTCTTTTACTTCAACAGGGGTTTTGCCTATTTTTTCTACGAAGTTTTTGGCTATCTGGTAGGTTTCGTCAGATGTAGCAAAACCTCTTATGAGTTCCACGAGCTTCATTACGGGCACAGGATTGAAGAAATGCATTCCTATAAATCGGTCAGGTCGTTTTGTTACAGATGCCATTTCGGTGATGGAAAGACCGGAAGTGTTGGATGCGAAAATGGTCGATTCGGGACAAATAGAATCGAGTTCCTTGAAAACCTGCTTTTTTACGTCCATAATTTCAACAACGGCTTCAATAACGAGCTGGCAATCCTGAGCGGCTTCCTTGAGGTCGGTTGTGCCCTTGATTCGTTTCATCACAGCTTCAGCTTCTGATGCGTCTTTTTTGCCTTTGGAGACAGCTCTGTCCAGGTTTGCTTTGATGGTTGAAATGCCTTTTTCAACAAAGCTCGTTTCAATATCCCTGATGGCCACCTGATAACCTGCTTCGGCAACCACCTGGGCTATACCGGATCCCATTATCCCGGCTCCCAAAACACAAACTTTGGTAATTTCCATGGCTCCTCTCCTTGGGTACTTTTGTTGATATTTAAGCCGTTCTACCAAGCCTGAAGCATTGATTTAAAACCTTCGGCAAGGGTTCTTATATCCACCTCCTTTTCTCTCATTATTGCCTGAATGGCAATGCCCTGCACGGAACCTATAAAAGCGATAGCGGCAGCGCGAGGGTTACGAATTCTGGAATTGGTGGCGAGGATGGGCGTAAGAGCCTGTATAAAGACTTCGTATACCGATCGAATGCGTTCCTCTACTGGATGGTGAGATCCCGAAAATTCTGTTGCCAGCATGGCGAGACATATAGTTGCTTCGGGGTATCTTTCATAATGGGAACACATAAGGCTTAGCATGTCTGATATGGTAGAAAAGGAAGGGTTGGGTTCCTTTTTGAGATACTCACTGTATGCATGAATGCCTTTGGACAACCAGTCGATAACGGCGTTAAGAAGATCCTCTTTGGAACCGAAATGATGGAATAGGGCGCCGGTGGTAACGCCTGCGACTTGAGCTATTTCGGATACGGTGGTTTTGTGATAACCGAAGCGAGCAAAAAGCCCCACCGCGCTTCGGATTATGCGCTGCCGTGTCTCGCTTGCCTGAATTTCTCTTTTGGTCATCGCTTTCAATTGTTCCTCTTCTTTCGTATTACGTAGTATGTAATACGTAACATTGGGTGCCTAGGGCGTCAAGAAAATTTTGTAAAAAAGATTGACAGAAGCAGACTTTGTGGTTTTATCTATAATTGCTCTTGTTAGGGATTAGGGAAGGGCCCATAGCTCAGCTGGTAGAGCCACCGGCTCATAACCGGTAGGTCCCTGGTTCGAGGCCAGGTGGGCCCACCACAAAAAAGATTCTTCTTTGAAAGTGTGAATGGAGGAAAGGAGTTTGAAGCCCTTATGAATGTTCTTAAAGAGGGCATAAAACGGTTAGGCGTTGTGAATAACGAAGGGGATGTTCGCATTGCGAATGTCCCCTTCTTTTTTGGGCTGAAGCGATTATGCAAGTAAAAGATCTTATTTCATGGCTGAATTCTGTTGCTCCCTTTGACTATGCTGAACCATGGGATAATGTTGGACTTCAGGTCGGTGATCCTGACGCCTCGGTTAGAAGAGTGCTATGCGCACTCGATCCCACATCTTCTTCTATCATGGAGGCGGCGAGACTTGGCTGTGAATGCCTTGTAACTCATCATCCACTTTTTCTTGAAGGAATCAAAACTCTTAATGTCAGTTTATATCCTCAAAGACTTATCTTTGCTCTTATCCGCCAAAACATTAACCTTATCGTGGCTCATACCAACCTGGATGTGGCTCGTATTAGCGGAAACTGCTACATAGCTGATATGCTGTCACTTCAAGATAGAAAGCCAATCGATGCCAATCAGAAATTTTCTCATGATTCCAGATATGTTGGTATGGGACTTGTGGGGAGACTTCAGCACCCCTGCACGGTGGAAGATCTGTGTTTCCTACTTAAGAAATACCTGAAAGTTGAGAGAATCCATGTTGTTGGGGAATTGAATGCTAATGTTAGTGTGGTTGCTGTATGTACGGGGAGTGGAGGTTCTCTCCTTGGGAAAGTCAAATCTTTAGGAGCCGATTGCTTTATAACCGGTGAACTTAAATACCACAATGCTGTATGGGCAGAAGAGTCAAAGCTTAATGTTGTTGCTTTGGGGCATTTTGGATCAGAAAAGTTCATGATGGAAAGAATAGCTAGAGAACTTAAAGAATGGTCTGTAAGCATAAACGATCCTCTCGAGGTTTTTTCATTTGAGCGAGAGGAAGATCATATTACGCCCCTTAAGTGTTCGGGCGTCGGAAGGGAGGGATGTTAAGTTGCAAGATCAGCTTAAGTATTTGATCCAGCTTCAGGTTCTGGAAAATAAGAAAAAAGCTTTTCTTGATGAGTTGGAAGATATTCCCCGGAAGAAGGTAAAGTTCGAGAAGGATTTTAATGAATTTGAGAGTCAGTTTTTGATGAAGAAAACAGAGCTTGATAACCAGCGCAAGTTTCACCGTGAGCTTGAAAAACAGATTGCTATGCTTGAAGAACGGTTAAGAAGAAGTCGGCAAAAGGAAAGCGAGGTCAAGACCAATAAAGAATACAGGGCGCTTCTTGTAGAGCAGGAAGAAATCAAGCGGGAGATAAGCGAAAAGGAAGATCAACTGCTGGAATGTATGGAAAGGATTGAACTTCTTCAGCAGGAGGTGCGGGCTCTTGAGCGACAGGTGGCCGAGCGTCGTGAGGCTCTCCGTAAGGATCTTGAATCTCTGGATGTTAAACGGCATGAGATAGAAAAAAAGCTCGTTCAGCTTAATAAACTCCAGGAAGAGCTTAAAGTTAAGCTCGATGCACAACTCAGAAAAAAATGCGAATTTCTTATGGAAAAAAAGAACGGGATAACTGTTGCTCCTGTGGAAAAGGGTGTATGTCAGGTGTGCCGAGTGAGTATTCCACCTCAGAAATTTATCGAACTGCAAAAGAATGAATCCTTAATAAATTGCCCTCATTGCCAGCGTTTCATGTACTGGCCTCATCATGAAAAATATGTGTCGGCGGAAAAAGAGATTCTGTCGTTCCTTGAAGCATCGTAGTTGAATCTTTAAATGAGGGCTCACATGTTTCTGAAGGGAGGTATGTAGCATCAGGAAAGTTTACGGTAACACGACGGGTTTAAAAAGTTCGGTTCTTGGGAAAATCCAGAACCTTTACAGACGTAAAATCCCACCCGAGCAGGTAGTTTCACCGGAAGTTGCAAGAGACATAGCTCGCTGGAGTTTTGAAACGGGACGCCAGATTGGAATCCTCGTTGGTCGTGATGGTTCCATTGAAATGGTCATTGTAGGCAGTGCAAGGTCACTTTTCATTCCGGAACTTCCTAAAAGTCGGGAAGCAAGAAAAAGACTTCGAGGACTTCGGCTGGTTCATACTCACTTTAACAACGAGCCGTTATCTCAGGACGATCTCATGGATCTTGTCTTTCTCAGGCTGGACTGCGTGGCTGCTGTGGGAGTAGATCGTCATGGCGGAGCCGAGCAATTGTTTGTAGCACACATTTTCCCTGGAAAAGAAAGCTTAGAAAAATCCTCCCAGCAGGGATGGGTAATACTTCCTCCAACTCATTGTTCCTCACCGAATATAAATTTTCTTGAACTGGTTCGTTCTCTGGAGGAAGAGATCGAACGGCTACGGAGCTTTTCTGTATCTTCGGTGAAAAGTGAAGATCAGGCTATATTGGTTGTTGTGGCCGACAGGCGATCAACAGATATTCAGGCGGCGATTGAAGAGATGAAGGAACTTGCCAGGGCTAGTGATATAGCGGTGGTAGATACTGTTGTTCAGAGAGTGAAGGAAATCAATCCCAAGTATTTCATCGGGAAGGGCAAACTGACAGAGGTTATGCTGACGGCTCTACGGCATGGAGTTGACTTGCTGATTTTCGATCGAGAATTGAATCCTTCGCAGGTAAGGTCTCTTACCGATGCTACAGAACTTAGAGTAATCGACCGCACTCAGCTTATTTTGGATATTTTTGCACGGCGAGCAAAAAGTCGTGAAGGAAAAATCCAGGTTGAGATGGCTCAATTGAGATATCTTATGCCCCGCTTGAACGTCAAGGATGATGCTCTTTCTCGATTGGCTGGCGGTATTGGAACTCGAGGTCCAGGCGAAACAAAGCTGGAAATTGATCGCCGCCGAATTAAGGAACGTCTTGATCATTTAGAGCGTGAACTTGCTGAGATTAGAAAGAGCCGATCTGAACGGCGAAGGAAGCGTCAAAAGCTGGATTTTCCCGTAATTTCAATTATCGGTTACACCAACGCCGGCAAGTCAACTCTTCTCAACGCTCTTACCAAGAGCAATGCTATTGTGATGGATCAGTTTTTTGCGACCCTCGACCCATTGAGCCGCCGACTTCGTTTTCCTCGGGATTTTGAAGTGATTGTTACCGACACGGTTGGATTTATCAGCGACCTACCAGAAGAACTCCTCGATGCTTTTGCGGCCACTCTTGAAGAACTTCATGACGCTGATATTCTTGTTCACGTTGTAGATATTAGCAATCCACGTTTTGAAGCTCATATTGACGCTGTGGAGAAGATTCTGAAAAAGCTGAATCTTTATGAAAAACCTCGGCTTCTTGTATTTAACAAGATTGATATGCTTCCTTCGCATAAAGCGCTCGCTCTTGCCGAACGTTACGGTGCTATTCCCATTTCGGCTCTAGAAAGATCCACTCTTTATCCTCTCATTTCAGCGCTTGAAAACCATGTTGAAAAACTTCTCTGCCCTTCTCAAACGGGTACGTAGTTTTTACGACCGTTTCTACTTGCCATCATCTAAGAATTGTTCGAATCAGATCCACATCCTGCTTGATCTGAGCTATTAGTTCCTCAACACCTGAAAACTTTTTTTCGCCACGGATGTAATGTTCAAAAGAAACGGTTATTTCTTTCCCATAAAGATTGCCGCTAAAATCCAGGATATGAACTTCCAGGGAAAGTTGGTTATCTCCAAATGTTGGATTGAATCCTATATTGGTAGCGCCTTTATATGTTTTGCCCTCAAAGGAAACCCACGAAGCATAAACTCCTTCTTTGGGCACGACGTGGTCGCTAACGTCTACATTGGCGGTTGGGAATCCAAGGAGCTTTCCGCCTCTATCTCGTCCTTTAAGGACGGGGCCGGTAATTGAGTAAGACCGCCCCAGTAACTTTGCTGCGAAGTGGACTCGTCCTTCCTGGATGATTTTTCTTATTGCTGTGCTACTTACCACAAAGCCTTCAATTGATATTTCAGGGAGTGTGTCCACTCCGAAGCCGTAGCGATTACCGTAATGTTTGAGCATTTCAATATTGCCTTCTCTTCCTTTACCAAAGTGATAGTCGTACCCAACTACCATCCATTTTACTCCCAGTCCTTCAACTAGGTAGGATTCTATGAACTCGTGAGCGGTTATGGATGCGAACTCCTTAGAAAAGGGAATAACTATGGTGTAATCAACACCTAAGTTGCTGAGAATGGAAAGTTTTTCGTAATGAGGCGTAATAAACCGCAAATCACAGTTTGGGCATAGCACCTTTACTGGATGGGGGTTGAAGGTGATAACCACGGTAGAGCCCCCCAGTTCTTTTGCGCGCTGTTTTGCGGTGTTAATAAGAGCCTGATGTCCCTTGTGAACTCCATCAAAATTTCCGATTGTTACAACTGGATGCTTCAGGTTTAGCCGTTTGGTTTTGGAAAATCCCTCAATTACTTCCATAGATCAGAACCCCTCCCACAGTTTTCTTGATTCCAAAATTTTTCAAGCATGGGATGTTCGAATTGCCAGTCATGTCATGCCGAGCGAATGCGAGGCATCCCTTCCAGGAGATCCTCGTTTCACTCGGGACGATAAACATACGATGACAGACCTCCTACCTGTCACTTCGTCGTCTAATCTTTTCGAACACCCCCTTGCTGATCTTGACAATGTGGAATTTGTAAGATATGGTGAAAATGCTTTCGGATCAATAGCTTTTCGTTGTTTTTGTGCCGAAGTGGCGGAATTGGTAGACGCGCTAGATTCAGGATCTAGTAGGCGTATGCCTGTCGGGGTTCGAGTCCCCGCTTCGGCACCATTTTTAGTTTCTGTTCTGGTAATTGCCTTTTCCTTCGCAATTTTCTTTTTCCCTGATCTCGTGTTGTGGCCATCTGTTTTATAAGCGAAATTCCCTTCTTTGAGGCATTTAGGTCTTCCCTTCCTACTTCCTGTCCCCCGTGTGAGGTTTTGGTTAGGGGATAACGGACAATTGAAGGAACCTGGGCATTTTCGGGGAAGTTTATATTTAAAAGCTGAAAATGCAAACAAGGGGAGGGAGATTATGCGTCTTGTTGTTATAGGCCAGGCGCCCTTTGGGCGAGAGTGTCTTCAGGCTTTAGTAAACCAGGGAGAGGAAGTTGTTGGCGCCGTTACAGTTCCGGATGTTCCTGGAGCTAAAAAACCTAATCCCTTTAAGGAACTTGCTCAGGAGCTTAGTATTCCTCTTGTTCAACCGAAAAATTTGAAAAACAGAGAGTTTTTTGAGTGGATAAAGGATCGAAACCCGGATCTTCTTGTGCTTGTCTTTGTGACTCAATTTGTTGCCAAGGAAGTAATAGATTTAGCTACCCACGGTGGTATAAACTATCATCCTTCGCTCCTTCCTAAGTATCGTGGTGGAAGTGCCATTGCTTGGGCAATTATAAACGGTGAAACGCAGACAGGAGTGACAATTCATTATATTGATGAAGGTGTCGACACTGGAGACATTATCATTCAGGAAAGTGTGCCTATTGATCCTGATGATACCACGATAACACTTTACTATAACAAGCTGTTTCCTCTGGGGGTTAAGCTTGTTGCGGAAGCAGTTCGACTTATTAGAGAAGGGAAAGCGCCGAGAATTCCACAGGATCCTCGCCTTGCATCCTTCCAGCCAGCTCTAAAACCCGACCATACCGGAATAGATTGGCGGCAACGGGCTTCTAATATTTACAATCTTGTAAGAGGCAGTGTGCCTGTGCCTGGAGCGATAACTCGTTTTCATGGAAAAGAACTTGCTGTGATTGAAGCTTCGGTAAAGGATTATGGTGTTTGGGAAAAGCCTTCTCAGCCTCCTGGTAAAGTCATAGATGTTTCAGAAGAAGGCATTTCTGTTCAGACAGGGCAGGGGCTTGTGTTAATAAAGAGGCTCCAGAGCAAAGAAACCGGAAAGATGGAAGCAGTCGATTTTGCTCGCTCCTTTGGGGTCAAGGCAGGGGATGTTTTTGAATCTGTGATGCCGAAGATTTAAGATAAAGGGGTAGCCGAGAGATTCTTCGGCTACCCCTATGAAAACTTATCGTAGAAATGGCGTAATATCATAGACCTCGACTAAAGCCACGCCCGTGCTTCCACCTGCACCCTTAACAATTACTGTATAACATCCAGGGTATGCTGTTACGGCAGCGGCAGCTTCCTTGCTGTTTGAAGGTTGAATTCCTAAAGATGTTAAGACAGGGGCTGATGAATCATATATCCAATCGTCATTTTGATAAAGAAGGGTTCCACTTGGTGATCGAACCTCAAACATTGGATCTCCCAGGGTTCCGTAAACTCCGCGGGAAGCAAGACTGGGACCCAGAGCTCTTATGATTACGGTAAGAGGCTGACCACTTACGCAGAAGCCGGCAATCATGACATTATCTCCGGTTCCTACATAGCCTCGAGTGGAAATGTTTACTAAAATACCGTCTGTTTCAAAGCTTGTTCCTCCGCCACCACTTGACATGTAAGATGCCACGAAGTCTTTCGTTTGATTTATTGTTAAAGCATTGTCGGCAGCATTTGGATTATTAGGCGCTATACCAGTTGGTTCTCCTCTATAGGTAACGTTTGGATTTGAGAAGAAAGGGATTCTTGATGAGTGGTAAGCCATGATTGTTCCCCAAGTGCCTGCCGGGTTTATGAACCCGTAAGAGTAAGGGAAAATACCAGAACCTGATGCATGTGCTCGATCATGTTCGCAACCAAAATTATGACCAAGTTCGTGGGGGAAAGCAAAGTCCGAACAGTAATAGGCACTTCCGTCAGCCGAATTTCCCACTTGGACTACCGAAAATGCTGTGTTGTTAGCTGCCCAATCCTTTTGGGTCATTGACGACAACAACCATCCGCAACCGCAAGCATCGTTTGTAGAGTTGTTAAACCGCCTGAGAAGCACAACGAGGTCAGCTCCGTATCTGGATCTCAATGATGGCATATCTGAGAAAATCCCTTTAGCATCTGTTAAATCATCAAGTGCTTGACACGGAGATCCATCGTCAGAATAAGGGATTTGTTGTTGGGCGACAACCCGAATTTGTAATGAAACCTGACTGTTTGCAAAAGCCTGGTTGGTCAAATCTACAAAATGCTGGATAGCCGCTTTGGCAGCTTCTTCAGAGCCATAATAAGCCACAACTCCGGGGGTGTAATAGACCATCACATCTACTGTCGTGTAATTTGAGGAATCTTCAGCTTTCACTACGGGTATTTTACTTAGGACGTTTTGCAAATCTTTCTTATTGGAAGGCGAAGATTCACTGGGGGGAGGTGGTGGAATTTTAATGTCATCTCCCATTGGTTTTTCTAAAGCCGGATTGAGTTCTTTTATTTCCACAATTCCTGTAGCGTACGATGGAGTAATTTTAATGGTTCTTGAACCAGCTTGTAATGTTCCAAAAGCATAGTCTCCAGATGTTGTTAACAGGATGTAGTCCCACGAAGAATAATTTTCCGGTGTTCCCAGCCAGGTGGTACCGTCAGTTCTTTGTTTTATGCTTTTTGTTTTCATTATTACACTGGAGTTGCCAATAACAACCTGAACTTTGTCTCCCGTTTTTAGAGATTTTAGCTGATTCATATCCACAATTGCATATTCCTTGATTGGAGACTGAGATCCACTGAAATCTCCTTTGGGAATGAGAGCAGATCCGCTGATGGGATAAATTAAAGTGGGTATGTTGTCTCCCGCATAGATGTGAGACATAGTTACTAGCAAAGCAACTACAGCATAGAGCAAGATTCGATAAGGTTTCATTGTTTCTGGTTCCTCCACTGTTTATTTGCCTTTGCAATTTAGTAACAACAAACTATTTTTTGATGTCCGGCTTTGTCTGTGGTGGACGGCAAATGTGCTCGTGGCCTCCGCCACCGCCACCACCACCAATAATGCCACCGTAGTCACCACCGGTGCAAAAGTTTATTGGGGATGAATTGCATGGAAACATACAGCAACACCATACAGATGTGCCACAGTAGCAGTTGTATCCACCAATACTTGCACATCCGCCAGTAGGTTGGGGTTTGTCTTTGGGGGGTGTAATTTTAAAATCTCTAGCTACTGTTAAAGCAAGTTGCCTGTTCAGAGAATCATAAAGAGGCATATTACGTGACATCCATGCTTGGCGAATTTGGGATATAAGACCGGAATATCTGTGTTTCAATTTCTGATCGAGTTGATTCAAGAAAGTGTTCATCTGTTGGTCGGTAACCTCAATGTAGCCTTTTTCTGCCACAGCTAAAGAGTTTACAAAACCAAACGCCAAAAAGAGGGAAACAACGCAAATTAATAACTTTTTCATGTTTATCCCTCCTTATATTTTTAAGAGTTACGAAAAATGAACAGTCGAATGGATTGCTCGACTGTTCCCTAAATATAAATTTAATGCCTGATGAATAACGTGATATCATAGACCTCGACCAGAGCCACGCCTGTGCTTCCACCTACACCTCTGACAACTATTGTATAGCAGCCAGGGTCTGCAGTGTCCAGGATGGCCGGTTCTCTTGGATCAGAAGGTGCCATCCCTATTTGTCTCAGAATATATGCATTTGGATGATTTTGCCAATCGTCGTTTGACGCGACGAGATATCCCCATCTATCGTAAACTTCTATTTTAGGATCTGATAATACACCGCTAACTCCACGGGCTCTTAAACTGGGACCCAAGGCTCTGACAATAACCGTAAGTGGATAACCCGCTATACAAGCTCCAGCAATCATGACATTATCTCCGGTTCCTACATAGCCTCGAGTGGAAATATTTACCAAAATACCATCTGTTTCTATTTGAGCGAAAACATGGGTAACGCTCATTAAAAAGAAAATAGCCCCTACCACCATTACTTTAGCTTTCATTGCCTCTTCCTCTCTTTTAGGTAAGGTTAACCTTACGTTATTGCGGCGGCTTGTTGTTCTTCGGATGTTGAAGGAAGAGATAGCTTGCGGATGTATATCATCAGAATAGACAGAGCCGCTGGAGTCATGCCCGGGATTCTCGATGCCTGACCGAGAGACCGAGGCTGAATGGCGGTGAGTTTTTCTATAAGTTCATTAGAAAGCCCGGGGATGCCTTTGTATGAGAAGTTATCAGGGATACGTATGCTTTCCAGGTTTTTGAACTTCTTAACCTCTGCCTCCTGTCTCCGAATGTAACCTTCATATTTACAGGAAATTTCAACCTGCTCCTTGACTCTTTCAGAAAGTTCTTTTGGTGGGGGAGAAATTTTGCAAATGTCTTCGTAAGTAAGTTCAGGACGTTTCAAAAGCTTATCCAGAGTTGTCGGTTCCTGAACCGGTGCTGACCGCCTTTCTTCTAGAAAAGCCGCCAACTCCTTTGACGGAACCACTACCGTGGTCTTTAGCCTTGAAATTTCCTGCTTTATCTCCTCCCTTCTCTCTAAAAGTTCTTTGTAAGTGTTAAGATCATGAAGCCCCAGCTCATAGCCCTTCTCAAGAAGCCTCAGGTCAGCATTGTCTTCTCTAAGAAGAAGCCGATATTCGGCTCTTGATGTGAACATACGGTACGGTTCGTTGGTTCCTCTTGTGACCAAATCATCCACAAGCACTGCCATATAAGCTTCCGAACGATCCAGAATAAATGGAGGTCGTTTCTGAACTTTGAGAGCTGCGTTTATACCTGCCCATAAACCCTGAGCTGCCGCTTCTTCGTAGCCGGATGTTCCATTGATTTGTCCGGCAAAGAATAAACCTCGAACGAGCTTTGTTTCCAGAGTCAGGAAAAGCTGAGTAGGCTGGACAAAATCGTATTCAATTGCGTAGGCAGGTCTCATCACCTCGGCTTCCTCAAGCCCGGGAATTGAGTGTATGATTTTCATCTGAATCTCGTAAGGAAGAGAATTTCCCGTCCCGCTTGCGTAAATTTCTTCCGTGTCGAGCCCTTCCGGTTCGAGAATTATTTGGTGAAAGTCTTTGTGCGAAAACTTCATGACTTTATCTTCAAGGGAAGGGCAATATCTGGCTGAAACACCTTTTATGGTGCCGTTATAAAGCGGTGAAAGGTGTATGTGTTCCCGAACTATACGATGGGTCTCTTTTGTTGTCCGTCCAATGTAGCATTCGACCTGCGGGAGGACAATGCGGTCGGTAAAAAGAGAAAAAGGCTTTGGATTCTCATCGCCTACCTGCCGTTCAAACTTCGAAAAATCAATACTTCGCCGATGGATCCTTGCCGGTGTTCCTGTTTTCATTCGCCCTAAAGTGAACCCAAGAGCCTGCAATTGATCTGCAAGACGGTTAGATGGAAATTCGCCGGCTCTTCCGGCTGGTATTTGCTGCCTGCCGATATGTATAAGTCCATGAAGAAATGTTCCTGTAGCTAAAACAACGGCTGGAGCTTCGTAAAAAACCCCGATTTGATCAATAACTCCCTTGATCTCTCCGCCTTCTACAACGAGTTCCTCCACAAGTGCCTGTTTGAGATCAAGCCCTTCGGTTTTTTCGATAATATGCTTCATAAGAGTGCGATAACGAACTTTGTCGTTTTGAGTGCGTGTGCCTCGTACAGCAGGCCCCTTTCTGGTATTGAGAATACGAAACTGAATAGCTGTCTGATCTGCTACTCGAGCCATAAATCCGCCGAGAGCGTCTATTTCCTTAACGAGGTGACCTTTTGCAATGCCACCGATTGATGGTGAACAGGGCATGTGAGCGGTGGTATCAAGGTAAATTGAAAGAAGAAGGGTGCGACAACCCATACGAGCCGCTGCTAAAGCGGCCTCACATCCCGCATGTCCAGCTCCGACCACAATAACGTCGTATTTGTAATGAGACTGTAATCTTTCGCTCGATGGCTCCTGCCGCTGTTCCATTTATCATCACCCCGCTACTGGTTTTTATAGTAAAAACTCTTCAATTCCAAGTTCTTTTGCTCGATTTTTTACTCTTAAGCGAATTTCTTCGTCCATAACGATATCTTCAGGCCAGGGACGAGTATGACCATCCTGTGGACCTTTTTTGGTAGCATTTACAACGATTCTTCCATCCTTAATTGTGATATCCCGTCGTGGATCCACGTTGTTAAAAATTTTCCACAAAACCATGGATCCATCTCTTAAATTTACCCCTCTGTCGCAAATAACAAATACTGAAAAGCTCTGCAAATCCGGATGTTCCAGAATCACGGGAGCTATTTGCCATGGGCGATGCGGCGGAGAAGTATCTTCTGAATATTCAACAAGAAGCAGACCATGACGCGTGTTGAGTTCGGGAATAAAACAATCGGTGAGGTTTGAACTTATTTCCCGGAGAATTTCAAGAACCTCTTCCCTGGAAACTTTTGTTGTTATTTGGGGAAGATTTCTTTGAGATTCACCATACCATGGCGAAGTAGCGTCAATTCCTATTTTTGATCCGTAAAAAGGATGAGGAGAACTGTGATCCAGCACATCGAGTATTCCTTCCGAAAACAGCAGATCTCTATTGAAATCTACATTATTCAAAATGTGCCGCAGTACCTCAACCGGCTTTTTCAAATCTACCGTGTGGTCAACAACCACAATGGCTTTACAAAAAGCCATCTGTCCTTGCCCCCATAAAGCATTCATGACTTTGTGGGCATGCCTTGGATATTCCTTTCTTATGGCAACAACAGTGATATTGTGAAAGACTCCCTCCCAGGGAAGCCAGTAATCAACAATTTCGGGAAGAATCATCTGAATAAGAGGCAGAAAAATTCTTTCCGTCGCTTTCGCCATATAACAATCTTCCATTGGCGGTCGTCCGACAATAGTGGCCGGGTATATTGGATTCCTTCTGTGAGTTATGGCCGTTAAGTGGAAAACTGGATAAAGATCTTCAAGAGAATAATAGCCAGTGTGGTCTCCGAAGGGACCTTCTTTTCTCAGTTCATCAGGTGGAACGTATCCTTCTAGCACGAATTCAGCATAAGCTGGCACTTCAAGATCAACGGTCAGGCATTTTGCCATTGGTACCGGTTTTCTTCTTATGAATCCGGCAAAAAGCAGCTCGTCTATTCCTCGAGGAAGCGGAGCTGTGGCAGCGTAAGTGGTTGCCGGATCAGTTCCTATAGCCACAGCAACCGGCATCTTTAAACCGGCTTCTCGGTATTCCTGGTAGTAATGAGAGCCGTCCTTATGGATATGCCAGTGCATGCCCGTTGTCTGCTGATCATAAACCTGAAGCCGATACATGCCGGCATTTCTCCGCCCTGTTTTGAGACTCTTGGTTATGACTACAGGAAGTGTTATGAAGGGTCCTCCATCCCTTGGCCAGCATTTTAGAATGGGAAGTTTTAAAAGATCCACATCCTTTCCTAAATGTACCACTTCCTGACAGGGTGGACGTCCTCCTCGGTAACGTCTAGGGAAGAAATTAATCATTTCCCAGCCTAGTTTTATGGCTTTTGATAGAGAACCAGGTTTTTTGCCTGCTCCGAATTCTACAAAACTTCGCACACGTTCAGCCAGTTCTTCTATGTGGCTTACTCCAAGAGCCATACACATGCGACGTTCGCTACCAAAGGCGTTTGTAAGAACTGGAATAGAATATCCTTCAACGTTTTCAAAAAGTAGAGCCTTGCCTCCGCCTGGTGCTTTGGATGCTATGTCGGTAATTTCTGTAATTTCCAAATCCTTAGATACTGGAGCCTTGATACGCAAAAGCTCTCCAGCTTTTTCCAGAGCATCCACAAAGTCATGAAGATCTCGATACCAGCCCTGCACTATTTTCTCCTCATTTTGGATGTTTAAATGCCCAAAATTTTTATCTTATCGCCACTCAAAATATATAATCACATTGCCTTTCGGCGAAAACTTAAAAAATCGTAGAACCTTTGGCCAGGATGGGGGTTTTCCCTCAGATCAAGTCGTGTTATAGTCAGAGCTTGCCAAAATAAGACATAGGGGAGCGAGTAATCAATTATGGCGAAAACGGTATGGCTTTTCTTGGAAGAATGGGACCATAGCCTTGTTACTTCGGCTCTCGAGCTTGGTGTGGATGGCATCGTTTGTTCAGAAGAATTTACGTCCCGCATAAAGGAGTTGGGGCGAATTACGGTTATTTCGCCAAACGGTGATCTCGTGCCGGGAAGGGATGTTTTTCTTGAATCGATCAAATCCCCCGAAGATGTTCCGAAAATTTTGGAATACCTTCGACGTGGTGTGGTGTGTTTACAACAATCAGATTGGAGCATTATTGCGGTGGAAAACCTTGTTGCTTCAGGTGGGAAACTTTTTGTGGGAGTCCGTAACCTCGATGAAGCCCGTCTTGCGGTTACTATACTTGAAAAGGGAGTTTCCGGCGTTCTTGCGGAAACCAGCGATCCGAAGATACTTGGTGATATTGTGAAGCTTGTGAAGGGTATGAGCGAGACTTTCCAGATGCAGGAAGCTGTTGTGACGTCTGTTAAACCAGTTGGACTCGGAGATAGAGTCTGCGTTGATATGGCTCTTATGCTTGAACCCGGTGAAGGCCTTCTTGTGGGAGATAGAAGCTCCTTTCTATTCCTGGTGCATGGTGAGACGGTAGAGAACCCCTATGCAGCACCTAGACCCTTTCGAGTTAACGCCGGGGGAGTTCATGCCTACACCCGTATTCCTGACGGAAAAACTAAATATCTTGCAGAGCTTTGCTCTGGTGACAGTGTTTTGGTGGTTTCTCCCGATGGTAAGGCTCGTGAAGCGACAGTTGGACGAGTCAAAATTGAACGTCGCCCGCTTATTATGGTAACAGCTACTGTTTCTTCTGTGCAATGCGGTGATGAATTGTCTCAGGGTTCCAAAAAAGAAAAAACCTGGGAAGGTAGCCTTATTCTTCAAAACGCTGAAACAATAAGGCTTGTTGATCCTTCAGGAAAACCAATTTCTGTTGTGGGGCTAAAGGAAGGTGATAGAGTCCTTGTTGTAACCGATATGCCGGGAAGACATTTCGGAACGGCGGTTGAAGAAACAATTTCTGAGAAATAAAAATACTCGGGGCATCCTTAAAAGAATTCAACGATGGTGGGTCTGTAGCGATGAGCGAAGAACTGGAGAAATTACGCCGACTCATTGATGATGTTGATAGCCGCATACTGGAATGTCTTGCCGAAAGGATGCGGCTTTCCAAAGCGATTGGCGAAGTTAAAAAGAGAGAAGGTCTGCCTCTTTTTGATGCGGATCGTGAAGAAGCCCTGCTCAGAAAGCTTGTAGCCGCAAATAAGGAACCTCTTTTGGAGCCGTCATTTCTTCGAGCCATCTATAGAGAAATCTTTGCTGCATCCAGAGCTCTTCAATACAGCCTAAATGTTGCCTATCTTGGTCCCGAATGGACCTATGCGCACATAGCAGCCAGGTTTATGTTCGGAAACAGCGTGGAATATGTTCCCTTTCCCACACTTTCTGACGTTTTTGATGCCGTTTCACGAAACCTTTGTTCTATTGCCGTTGTGCCCATAGAGAATTCGCTTGAAGGCAGTATCGGCGTGACAATGGATTTTCTCTTCGATTACGATCTTTCAATACTTCGCGAAAGTTATGTTGCTATGGAGTATGTGCTGGCTGTGGCGGATACTTCTTCTTCAAGCATCAAGGAGGTTTACGCTCATCCAAGAGCTATGAATCAATGCAGAAGATGGCTTGCGGAGCGCATAGGAACAGTGAATTATGTTGAGTGTGCCTCCACTGCTGAAGCTGCGAAGCGCTGTAAGGAAAAGGCATCACCGGGAACAGCCGCTTTGTGTAATCTGTTCGCCGCTCATCATTACGGACTCTGTGTGGTGGCTCAAAATATTGCCGATTACCCTGGAGCCGTCACGAGATTTGTCGCTCTTGGAAGGGCTCAAACGGAACCAACAGGAAATGATAAAACTTCCATTGTTTTTGCAATTTATCACAGCCCGGGCATGCTGTATAAGGCTCTAGAACCCTTTGCAAAACATGGTGTAAATCTGAGCCGTATAGAATCAAGACCCAATCGAAGATTGCCGAAACATTACCTGTTTTTTGCCGATCTCGAAGGACACCGCCTCGACCCTATGGTGAGTAAGTCCCTGGAAGAAATGGAACGTAACGTGTCAATACTTAAAGTTTTGGGTTCCTACCCCAAAGCTTCCATTGACGAACCTGTGAGAATTCACGGCGAAATGGTCAGATCCGAAGCGATAACATTCGGCGGTTTCCAGGAAACTGCTTCCGGGAGGGATTTGAAATAATGATTCGCCCGGCTCAAGAACGGCTTTTCGGTGTTATAGGTTACCCGGTCGGTCACAGTCTAAGTCCGCTGATGATGAATCGGGCTTTTGAAGTGTGCGGGTTGAAATGTCGCTATCTAGCAATGGAGGTTACAGACCTCAAAGAAGATCTGCCAATTTTAGCCAGAGTGGGTTTTGAAGGTCTAAGCGTAACGGTTCCTCACAAGGAACGGATAATTGAATTTCTAGTTAAGGTTGACCAGGAAGCAGAAGCTATAGGTGCGGTGAATACTCTAAAGCGTTGTGAAAATGGCTGGGAAGGTAGGAATACCGATTGGATTGGGGTTGTTAAGGCTCTGGAATCGGCGGTATCGTCTGATAAGAATTTTTGGTTCGGGAAAAAAGCCCTTGTAGTGGGAGCAGGAGGAGCTGCTAGAGCAGTCTGTCACGCTCTGAAAAAAATGGGCATGGTGATTACCATCTCCAACAGGACTTACGAAAAGGCTGAAACACTTAGCCGTGACTTTTCCTGTGACGTGGTGCCCTTCGACAGTCTCGGAAATTTCAGTCCCGGCACGTGGGATGTAATTGTCCAGACTACATCTGTTGGAATGAAAGGATACGCTGAAACATCTTCTCCTGTCCCCCCGACTGTTTTCGCTCCTGGTGTGATAGCCATGGATGTGGTTTATACTCCACGCTGGACGGTTTTCCTCAGCGGAGCAAAGGAGCGAGGTGCTACGGTTGTTTTTGGTTTGGAGATGCTCCTTTATCAGGGAGTTGCTCAGTTTGAATGGTGGCTTGGCGTTCCTGCCCCCGTGGAAGCTATGAGAAAAGCACTGGAAGAGGCTCTTTATGTCAATTCGGAAGGTAAACGATAGCATGCGTTTTTCTTTCCCCTGCTTTTACGGGGGAACAGAAGGGGGCTGATCCCGCCGTGGATAGATACACTCCTTCAGGATGGTTGATATGATTAAGGAAATTGTTCCGTGTAATCGGGCAGTTCGGGGTGCGGTTTTTCTGCCCGGTTCAAAGTCTATGACACACCGGGCTATGCTTATGGCAGCTCTTGCCAATGAACCAAGCATTATCATCAATCCGCTTTGTTCTGAAGATACTCTCTATACGGCGCAGGCTCTGGAAGAGCTGGGGTGTAAACTGGAATGGGTTACGGAAGGGGAAGGTGTAAAGCTACGCATTTTGCCCCTTCCTTATCGTGATACGAATTTTAGCGACCAGCACAGCGCCCCACTTCATCTTTTCGTAGGAAATAGCGGAACAACAATGCGTCTTCTTCTGGGATTTCTGGGAGCAGTTAAAGGACGATTTGTGCTGGATGGGTCGGCCCGTATGAGAGAACGCCCTGTTGGACCTGTCGCTGAATCAATGAGTCAACTTGGAGTAAGATGCCGTTTTCTTGAGAAGGATGGTTATCCGCCAGTCGAGGTTTTCTCTTCAGGACTTAACGGTGGTAGCGTTCTTGTGGATGCTCGAAAGAGCAGCCAGTTTCTTTCGGCAGTTCTTATAGCTGCTCCAAAGGCTCGCGAAGATGTGATTGTAAGGTGGCTTGAACCTGTCGCTTCATTTCCGTATGTTGCTATGACGATTCGGATGATGAGAGAGCGAGGCATAGAAATTCGGGAACTAGACCAAAACGGGCTTATCATTCCGGCTCCACAAACCTACAGAGCCGGGACATTTACAGTGGAAGGCGATTGCTCGTCGGCTTCCTATTTTTGGGCAACAGCGGCTTTAACGGGTGGAGAAGTACGCACGGAGCCCGTTTTTCAAGAAAGCTATCAGGGAGATGCTGAATTTCTCCAGGTGCTTTCGGCTATGGGATGTTCTATTGCTAGAGACGAACGATCGGTTACGGTGCGGGGGCCAGAAAGGCTTAATGCTGTCGATGTGGATATGAATGCCATGCCGGATATGGTGCCTACACTGGCGGTTCTTGCGGCTTTTGCATCCGGGAAGTCTATAATCCGTAGGGTGGGACATCTCAGGATTAAAGAATCCGACCGGTTAAAAGCGGTTGCTTCAGAATTAAGTAAGCTTGGTGTTAAGGTGGAAGAAGGAGAGGATTTTCTTGTTATTTACGGAGGAACGGCAAAAGGAGGAGCTGACATTGAAACTTACGATGACCATCGTATTGCCATGGCTTTTTCACTTGCGGGTCTGAAGATTCCGGGAGTCCGAATAAAGAATCCGGATGTGGTCAGAAAATCTTTTCCAGAATACTGGCTTGTTTGGAAGCGACTTGTCTATGGAGCCTAGAAATTTAGTAATCAAATTGACCTGTGCTTTGCTGGCTGTTTTTGTGATGCTTATGCTAGGTTTACCCGCCTTGGCAGGAGAGAACGCTCTTTTTACGCCTGTAGCATCGCAGATATTTGCCCGAGAATGGGCAACTGCAAAGGCTGAAATTGGGAGGAGCGCTCAAGTTTGCGGAATGGAAGTTAGAAGGCTTCCCGACGGACATGTTATTTTTGCAGAAAATAACCATGTCCCGTTGGTTCCAGCTTCTCTAACTAAAGTGTTAACATCACTTGCGGCACTTAAAAAACTCGGTCCTAACCACATGTTTAAGACGGAACTGCGAGGACAAAAACCACAGGGAGGGGTAATTCCGGGAAATTTGTTTGTGTTCAGTAACGGCAATCCCCTGTGGTTTTCGAGAGATGTAAAGAATTGCGTTGAGACTTTTGTCTCTTCTACAGGTGTGCAGGCGATACAGGGAAGCGTGGTTGTGGACCAGAGGTTTTTCCTTCCCTCCGTTGAACACCTTTGCCTGGATGGTAAGTGTTACAGGTCCTACAATCCAACAATTTCAGCAGTAGCGGTTGATTTCAATAACCTGGTTGTAACTGTTTATCCGGGAGCAAAAGTTGGTGATAGGGCACTGGTTGCCTGGGGAGAATCCTGGAGTGTGCCAATTCCTATCAGGAATACGGCAAAAACGGTACCGGCAAGGCAGGGGACGTCGGTATCTTTTCGGCTGGTTTCGGAGTCTGGAGATCTTGTTGGAGTGGTGAGTGGAAGAATTTCCATTAAAGATCGGTGTGGGAGAAGCTTTTCCTTTAAAATTAGCAATCCTTCTCGAATAATTGCGGGAGCGGTAAGGAACCTTCTTATAGCTAATCGGGTTAAGCTTGGTGCAAATGCGGTGCCTGTTCAAGACGAATCAATAACTACGCTGTTTTCGTGCCGAACTCCTACTCTTGCGGAAGTGCTTCATGGCATAAATCGCCACAGCAACAACTTTATGGCGGAGATGCTTCTTCGTCATCTGGGAGGAGAAATTTTAGGGGCGCCGGGGACAAAGGAAAAAGGTGCAAGAGTGGTGTCCAGCGTCCTTCAAGAGATTGGCGTACCTCCTCAGGAATTTTATCTGGATTCTGGATCAGGTCTTAGCTACACAACGAAAGCAAGTCCTGCCACATTTGGAGCCGCTCTTTCATATCTTTACCGTGATCCGGTCTTACAGGCGCCTTTTATAGCCTCGCTTGCAGAAAATGGCCGAGATGGGACTTTGAGACGTCACTGGGCTGGAGCACCTTTTAGAGTCAAGGGAAAAACAGGAACTCTTGCCAACGCAGTTGGTTTTTCGGGTTATGTTTTCTGGAGTGACAATGCTCCACCATTTACTGTGACTTACATTTGTAATGGCGTTTCTGGAACATGGAAAGTTCGGCAAGCTATGGATAAGTTTGTATGGAGATCGGTAACGACTTTAAGAAGGATACCGTAAGATCCTAGGAAGGCGATATGTTGTATTGACGCATTTTTCGCCATAGGGTGCTTCTGCCCCAGCCGAGGATTTGCGCAGCCTTTCCACGTTTACCCTTGGCTTTTACAAGAGCGTCTATGATCATTGCTCGTTCAATATCTGCCCAGTTGGAATTGCGTGGTATTTCAACTTGAGTCGGTAAATTGGGAGAATTGGTATAAGATGGTTTTGCTGATGGCGTAGTTTCTCCAACCGTGGCCGTTTCAGGATATTCTTTAGGTTTTTCCTGCTCCAATGTTTGTTTTGAGGTCGTAACGTTCACGCTCGTTTCGGTTAAGTAGGATGGAAGGTGGGATATTTTAATTTGCCTTTCAGTGCAGATGTTTACAGCGTATTCAACGATATTTCGAAGTTCTCGCACATTGCCAGGATAAGGGTAGGAAAGAAGAAGGGATAGAGCTTCTGGGGAGAAACCATCAATAGGTTTACGAAATTCCGCTGAAAAATGTTTAAGAAAATGGTCTAGGAGCAGTTTTACATCATCGGGTCTTTCTCTGAGAGGTGGAATGTGGATGCGGACTACGTTTAAACGATAGAAGAGATCTTCTCGAAATTTTCCCTCCCTTACCATTTGTTGGAGATCTCGGTGAGTTGCGGCAATAATTCGGACATCAACTGGAACACCCTTTGTACTTCCAAGTGGATAGATGACGCGATCATCCAGAAAGGATAAGAGTTTAACCTGAAGAGAAAGAGGGAGATCACCGATTTCGGTAAGGAAAAGAGTGCCTGTATGAGCCAGGCGGAAGCGGCCTGGTTTTGCGTGAGTAGCACCAGTGAAGGCGCCTTTTTCATGGCCGAAGAGTTCTGATTCTAAAAGAGTTTCGGGGAGAGCTCCGCAATTGACCTTCACAAAGGGGCCTTTGTTGCGAGGCGATGCTTCGTGGATAGCTTCTGCAAGAAGGTCTTTTCCCGTGCCTGTTTCGCCCGTGATAAGAACTGAGGAATCGGTTTGAGCAATACCCTGGATGATTTGAAATATCCGTTCCATCTGTGGACTTCTGGCGACAAAACGACTGAATCTTAAGGGAATATCGTAAGATAGGGAGTTTAAAGTGGTTTTAAGGTTTTCAATAACTTCCAGGAAACCAACAATTTCGCCCGTGTTGTTTCTTAGGGCTGTGCAAGACAATCGAGCCGGAATTTTCTGTCGTTCTCGATTTATAAAGTCTCCTTCTCTTGCTACAGTTAGGGACTCCTCCTGAGCTTCAATAGCGAGACATTTTTGAACACACCATGTACCTCTCAATATGTGTTTACAGGCAACTCCTTTGTAGATGTACGGGTCCACTCCGGTGAGTGCCTGAGCGGCTTTGTTCATAAACACTAATCGTCTATTCTGATCGACCACCATTACCCCGAGAGATATGGGGTCTAGAATTGCCTGGAGTGCAACTTCATCTTTAAGCAGTCCTACCACACCGGCTTCGTTAAGGTTCATATTTCACCTGACCGTACTTTTATGTTTCATGATGGCTCATGTACAACCATCATTTGGTTTCATTATGTTTCTAGACGATGCAAAGGAAAGAGTCAACATTAAAAGGGGATGTTCGGAAAATCGCCAGTCATGTCATGCCGAGCGTCAGCGAGGCATCCCTTCCAGGAGATCCCTCGTTTCACTCGGGATGACAAAAAGGAGGGCTCGGAGTGGCAGTCTTTTTTACTTGTCATGGAACGAATGCGAGGCATCCCATAAGAAAGCCCCTCAATTCTTCGTCTAATATTTTCGAACACTCCCACATTAAAAGGGGATGTTCGGAAATTGCGGGTATAGCCGTATCTCGTGACAGGTGGGACGCCTTGCATAAACACGCGTCGAATTGCGACAAGGTCTTTGAAGCCAGACGTCACCTCTACATCCTGAATGTAATTATAAGCCTTCTTGGCATTGTAATTGCCCTTTTTGAAAATTCGTAAGCGATTGAGAAGATGCTTTCAAACTGTGGAGCACTCAAAAATGATCAGAGTTCTCTTGGTTGAAAAAAATCATGATTTTAGACAGGGGATTGTTCGTCAGCTCGAAGCCATGCCCCAATTTAAGATTTTAGAAGTTTCGAATGAAACAGATCTTGAAAATATTTTATCCATCGTGCCTGTGAATGTTGCTCTTGTGGGCATTTCCACTGCTACCAAGTATTATGACATGAAAATTTTGGAAAAAATACATCTTATAAAACCGGAGCTTCCTGTTATCGTTATGGTTCCTGAAAAGCATACTAGCCTATCGATTGAAGCTATGCGCTGCGGAGCTAGTGATGATATATTTGTTCCTTTTGATGTAACAGAACTTGTTGACAAGATTAATAGGATTATCGGCAAGAAAAAACGAAAGAAAGCTAGATGGCGAGAAAAACTAGAGAAAGCCATGATAGGTATCACTTTTGCCGAAGCCGGTTTTGATGGATATGCAAAAGACATATTAACTGAAAAAGATTCATCAGGTAAAAATGGGTCTCCAACGCCCGGTAAATAATGGATTAGCTCGAGTCTATTAAACCCTTCTGATTTTTATTGATAAGCTCAATAATTAGCACCGAAGATAATTAAAATTTTGAATTTGATCTCCCGATCATACACATCTAAAGATTTCCCGTCATTTTCAATAAACCATCAGGAGGGTTGGGTAATGAAATCTTCCATTAAAAATCCTTTTGCTACAACCTTGGGCATTATTATTACTGGTGCAATTATCGGTATCCTAGCCGCTTGTCTTCAAAAATTTGGAAATCCACCAAACATGGGTATTTGTGTAGCCTGCATGGAGAGAGACATAGCCGGGGCACTGGGACTTCATCGAGCGGCAGTTGTGCAGTATATGCGCCCTGAAATCATCGGTTTTGTTCTGGGTTCATTTATCGCATCTCTGATCTTCAAGGAATTTAGGCCTCGTGCCGGATCTGCTCCAGTTGTAAGGTTTGTTCTTGGTTTTTTTGCTATGGTAGGAGCCCTTGTTTTCCTTGGATGTCCCTGGCGAGCTCTTCTTAGGCTGGCTGGTGGAGATGGTAACGCTATCTTTGGACTTCTCGGATTACTATTTGGCGTCTGGATAGGAACGCTTTTTTTCAGAAAAGGTTACAATCCCGGTCGCACAAATCCGGCTCCTGTTCCTGTTGGACTGATGCTTGTGCTGATAATGATAGCGTTTCTTATACTTCGTATCATTTATCCTCCCCTTCAGGGGCAATCTCAAAGTGGCGTGTTGTTCTATAGCCTTGAAGGACCTGGCTCGCAACATGCTCCTTTGCTGGTATCTCTGGTGGTAGCAATCCTGGTGGGTTTCATAGCTCAGCGAAGTCGTTTTTGCACCATGGGAGCTCTTAGAGATCTCATTTTATTCCGAAACACGCATTTATTTTTGGGAATTCTTTCCCTTGTCGTTTTTGCTTTTCTTACAAATCTTATTTTTGGGCAGTTCCATCCTGGTTTTGCTAACCAACCCATTGCACATTCAATGAGCCTTTGGAATTTTCTCGGTATGGCTCTTGCCGGCCTTGCCTTCGCTCTTGCTGGAGGATGTCCTGGACGTCAATTGTTCCTTGCCGGTGAAGGAGATGGTGATGCGGCTCTTTTCGTGCTTGGTATGATTGTGGGTGCCGCCTTTGCCCATAACTTCGGATTTGCAGCTTCGCCTAAAGGCATTGGACCGCATTCAATAGCGGCAATAATTATCGGATTTGCAGTTTGCTTCTGGATTGGTTTTGCAATGAGGCAAAAACAGTAGTTCAAGGAGGGGTTAAACATGGAAGAGTTGATAGATGTGAGAGGGCTTTCCTGTCCGCAACCTGTATTGGTTACTCTGGAAAAAATTAAAACTTCCAAATCCAATCAGCTTCGTATTTTGGTTGACACAGATACAGCAAGAGAAAACATCGCCAGGATGGTTAAAACAGTGGGCTGGGAAGTCCTTGAAGTTGAGCCTCAAGGGATTGGTTACTTGATCACTATAGGTAAGGTATCGTAAGCGATGGGAATTTTATCTGTTTTCAAACGAGCAAAAGGTTCGGACAATTCAAAACATAGTTCTGCTTCTGAAGGAATGCTGGTTTTCGAGAATACTTCTGAAGTTATTAAGGCAGAACGCTTACTTAAGGATGCAGGTTACAGCGTAAAAGTTATGGGGCCTCCCCCGGAACTTAGAACCGGTTGTGACCTTGTGGTTGTCTTTCCCATAGTTACGCAGCTTGAAGTGGTCAGGATTCTTGAAGCAGGAGGTCTTAAACCTCTGCAGATTGTTCCTGTTTCTTCTCCTCTTCTTGCTCCTGTAAGCCTCTTTCAGGTTAAGGATTTTGGAGATTTCATTATGGTTAGAGCGGCAAACATGAAGCTTACTTTTGAAAAGCGTTCTGGAGTGATTGTAAACATTTCCGGTGGAGGATGTCCGGATGTGCCTTTTGTGGCGGCACAGATGGTTGGGAAAACCTTGTGGGATGCCCCATCTCCTAGGGAAATAGGTTACACCCTGTGTGCTTACGCTCTTAGCCTTGCTCTGGAACATGGTAAGAATTTATGCTCACAGTTATAGGCACACTTCCTTACCCTGATATTCCCGTTATTGAGGGCGAAGCTAGATATTCCAGAGGTATTGTCACGATTGCCGGTCGCTGGAGTTTTCAGGCTCAGCGAGGCACCGCCGCTCTTCTTGGTGCTGCCTGTGAAGTTTTAAAGTATCTTGGACTTGATCCACCCAGAACGGTTCTTGCGGGAGATACAGGACAAGGTGACGGAAGTAGGAGACTCTATTGTTACCTTGTGGAAAATCCCAAAATAATGGAAACGAAAGTCCTTGTTTTTCATTATCTTTTCCCCGATGTGGACTGGCATGGGAAGATCATTATGGCAATCGATAAAATCTCACCAAGACCTATCTTAATTGCCGATGCCGGATTCATGTATGTGGCAAAGATGAGTGGCCAAGCGAACTTCTATGATCTGTTTACCCCCGACCTTGGAGAGCTAGCTTTTCTCGCTGATGAAGAGGCTCCTCATCCTTTTTATACTCGGGGCTTTTTGCTTCACGAAGACAACAGACTTTTTGACCTGATCACGAGAGCCTATCTTCATGGAAACTCCGCCAAAAATCTTTTGGTAAAGGCAGCAGTTGATCACATTGTGGTTCAGGGACAAATTATAGCCACAGTGTCGGAACCTAACGTCCCGGAACTCGAAGCGATAGGGGGGACCGGGGATACGTTGACCGGTATTGTGTCAGCTCTCGTGGCTTCCCGATTTGAACTTCCCAGGGCAATGATTTTAGCGGCAAAAGCTAATCGCATAGCAGGAAGTCTGGCAAAACCGACTGTGGCTACACCAATTACCAGCCTTATTGACAAAATTTCGGAGGCTCTAGGTGAGGTGCTCGAGGGCAGTGCCATGTCTTCTAGCCCGTCGAGCACCTGAATTTAGTCTTCAAGTTCTGCCTTAATCTTCAGTTCAAGAAGTGTTTTTAACACCATTGCATGGTTTCTGGTTCTGTGGGATTCTACAAAAAGAATGGTTATATTTTCCTTAATGGCTCTTTTAGCAAGCGAGTCTATGATGGGTTCGTTTTCAGGCTGAATTAATTTTTGGTAATAGGTTCTTCGGAAGTTTTTCCATTCATCGTCGTTCATGTTGTCGTAGATATTATCTGGTGCCAGGTTCTTAATGCAGCCGGCGATCATGAGCTGTTCAGCCGAATAACCGTCGGGTATGTCACAAACGAGGTATCGTGATCCATCCTCGGTGTCATAGGGATCGAATATGTGTTTGATGAAAACCGCCATAGTATAACCCCTCACAGTCAAAATAAAAGGTTTCTGGCCTATCTCTTATGCGCTGACATATAAGATTTCAGGAAATCAGCAATTTCTTTTCCTGCGGTTGCTATGAAGTCATCGATTACTTTCCTTGCTGCGGCATCAAGTTCGGCTTGGAAGTTTTTGTCAAGTCCGGTAAGGAGCACGCCGCTTTCAGCCATGACTTTTATGCCATGTCTGTTTTCTGAGTTAGCTCCTCCTCCCATAGCTATAATGACGCCCTTTGAAATTAGCGTTTTCACCCCCTCAGCGTTGTCTTGCTTAGAAGCTTCCCATTGTTTTGCTTGAATCTCGGCGGCTGCCTTTTCTATTGCTGCTTGCTGTTCTTTGGAAAGGCTATTCCAGGTTTTCAGGTTGATAGTGACCATGTTAAGAGGAAAATCCAGATGTAGCGGCATGAAGTATTTGAAATGTTCCCAGAACTTAGCCTCCATTCCGAGGCTTGCTGTTGTAAGTACAGCGTCGACTTTCCCTTCTTTAACAGCTTCAGGTACGTCTTTCCAGGAAAGGAGGACGGGATTTGCTGAAAGGAGGATGAAGAGCTTTTCTAGTTCTTTATTGTAAACTCTTACTCTGAGGCCTTTTAAATCCGAGATGGTTTTTATTTCCTGCTTGGTGAAAAGTCCGGTTGGTGGCCAGGGAGCTACGTAGAGTATTTTTTGGTTCCATTTCTCTGCGGCTTTGTCATAGAGGGGTTTTGCTGCATTGTAAAAGTTCATGGCTTCGTCGTAGGTTAGAACTAATCTTGGGAGAGAAGGCAGGCCGAATACCTTTTCGCTGTCCTGGACAACACCCATTAGAATATCCGACATAGGAATAACCCCATCCCTTACTATTCCGAGTAATTCCGGTCCTTTGTAACCGAGACTTCCTCCCGGATGAACTTCTATTATGACACTGCCCTTTGTGTACTCTTTGACCAAGTTGGCAAAATCTATTACGCCCTTAGTTATTAGGCTGTTTGCCGGATATACAGCATTGCAGGTAAGCTTGACTTCTGCCAATACAGTTGAACTGACCAGCAGTAAAACACCCATTGTTACTATAAGGATGCTCTTGATATTCTTTTGCATGGCTTTCTTCCTCCCCCATAATGAGTTCATAATGTGTTGTTAAAATAGCCAATTCTATGTTGCCAACCTCTTTGCGGTTGGCTGAAAAGTTATCACAATTTGAATTGGCCCACAAAGACAAAAATTTAGTTCGCTCTATTCAGCCGATGTGATGTATAAGAGAAAATAAAGCTTTTTTTGGAGCAGATGGAGGTGAGCATGGGACGTTATACAGGCATTCACCACCTTGCAATGGCTACCAATAACATGGATGAAACTATCCGTTTCTGGCGTGATATTCTCGGGATGCGTCTTATCCTGGGGCTTGGGAAGCCCGGCTATCGGCATTATTTTTTCGAAATTTCGCCCACCGATACCATTGCTTTTTTTGAATGGCCGCAGGTAAGACCTGTTGAAGAAAAAGATCACGGCTTTCCGGTTAAGGGTCCTTTTGTTTTCGACCATGTGTCCATTGGTGTGGAGCATAAAGAACAGCTATGGGAAATTAAGCAAATTCTTGAGGCTTCAGGTTACTGGGTTTCGGAAGTGATCGATCATGGTTTTATTTTGTCGCTTTACTCTTTCGATCCAAATGGCATTGCCATAGAATTTAGCTGGGCTGTGGAAGAATTTGACCCTCGGAAAAAACCTAGACTTCTTGATGTTAGTCCATCAGCTCTCGCAAAGGAAGGGCCGGATCCTCAAATTGCAAGACGCCCCGGCGTTTCTTCCTTACCAGAGACCGAATGTGTTGTTTATCCAGGAGAACGAGACCAGTTTGAAAACAGAAAAAATCATTGGGAGAATTTGAATGATCGGTCGTAACAACAATAAAGAACTTGCTGAACTTCTTCGGCTTACTGCGGTTATGGTTGAAATCATGGACGACAATGTCTTTAGAGTAAGAGCCTTTGAAAAAGCCGCAAACACAATAGAGTCGCTCGAAGAAGATATCTGCATTTTAGCTGAACGGGGAGAGCTCGAAGGGCTTGCTGGTATTGGCAAAACTATCTCACGTTATATTGCAGAATGGTGTGCCGAGGGTACCTTTTCGGAATATGAGAAGCTCAAAAGAGATTTTCCTCCCGGATTGCTGGAACTTCTTCGCATACCCGGACTTGGACCCAAAAAAATAAAGGCTCTTTATACCCAGCTCGGTATTACTTCTATTGGTGAGCTTGAGTATGCCTGCCTGGAGAATCGGCTTGTCAGCATCAAGGGATTTGGGTTGAAGAGTCAGCAGAAGATTCTTTCGGCAATTGAGGATCTTAAGAGAATACAGAAATTTCGCCATGCTCCAGATGCTTACGCTATTGCTGATGAGATTATGAACGAACTTCGATCTCTTAAGGGTGTTCGTGGGGTAACTCTTGTTGGAGCGCTCAGGCGTTTTCAGGAATATACCGATGACGTGGATATTCTTATTGAAGCTGATGGCTCACAATGGATCAACGATCTTCTCGATAAAGGATTGCTCCATTCTCCTGCCATTTCGTCTGATGAGCTTGGTGTTGTCCGTATTACCGGAAACTTCCAGGACATGGTTGTCGATATCAGACAAGCCCATGGCGCTGGAGCGGTTTTTGTCTACACCGGAAGCAAAAATCACGTGAATGCTATCAGTTCTGATCTGAGCTATTTATTGTCTCAGGGGTTTGCGGATGAAACCGAACTTTACAGAAATTTCGGCCTTTCTTTTATTCCGCCAGAACTCCGGGAAGGGCTGGGAGAAATTGATGCAGCCCGAGAAAACAATATCCCGCCTCTCATAGAAGATCGAGACATAAAAGGTATTTTCCATGTTCACACAATGGCAAGTGATGGCGCTCTTGATCTGGAAAAGGTGATCCAGCTTTGCCTGGATTTAGGTTACGAATATGTTGGGATTTCAGACCATTCTATTTCTGCAGCCTATGCTGGAGGCTTGACGGAAGAGAAACTAAAGAGACAGCGGGAAGAAGTGGAAATTATGAGAGAACGGTATCCTCAGATTGATATCTACTGGGGCATAGAATCTGATATTCGTCCTGATGGTTCTCTCGATTATTCAGACGACATCCTCGAATCTTTCGATTTCGTGATTGGTTCAATCCACAGCCATTTTAAAATGGACAAGAAATCCATGACGGAACGCATCCTGCGAGCCCTAAGTCATCCCTGTCTTACAATGTTGGGGCATCCAACGGGAAGGTTGATTTTGGCAAGACCTGGTTATGATGTGGATATGGACGCCGTTTTGGAAAAAGCCAGAGAATATCGGAAGATCATAGAACTGAACTCTCATCCCTACAGGCTGGATATTGATTGGAAAGGCTGCAGAAAGGCCAAAGCTCTTGGTGTTCCTATAAGCATAAACCCTGACGCTCACAATCGTGGAGACTTTTACCTTCGTTACGGCGTTCTTACCGCTCGAAAAGGGTGGTTGAGCCCTTCCGACGTGTGGAATGCTCATGATCGTCAGAGCATGAAAAAACTCATGATGGAAAAACCATGGAAAATCTAGGAGGTTCCTTTTGAAAAGCCAATTTGGCTTATTGATATGCCGACCACAATTAACGTCATCCATGCAATTGTCGAAACGGCTGGATATTCGCGTAATATCAGGGCAGCAAGAATGGTTGCTCCTATTGGTTCGGTAATTACGAAGAGAGAAACAATGGTTGCGGGTAGGTGACGAAGAGACCAGTTTATCAGTGAATGTCCGATGCCTTGAGGCACTATGCCGATTAGAGTAAGCATCAGGTAGGTTGGGAGTGGAAAGTTAAAAAGAGTAGAAGACGCAATGATGCACAGGCAAAGAAGAACAATTGCGGATATGCCGTAGACACAGGCTAGATAGGTTGCAATTGGAATAGCAGAACCCACAAGTCTTCCCGTGATCAGATATCCGGCCAGGCTGATAGCTCCCATGAAAGCTAGAAAATCTCCAAAAAGAGAATGTCTTTCGGGTTTGAAGAAATCACTTCCAGCAAGACCGATACTTCCCAGGATTCCAATGATTATGCCGACCCAGACCCATCCAGGGCGGTTTCCAAATTCGCCAGGCTGGTGTTTGTAGATACGATAAAAGAGTGCTACCAAAATAGGGCTTGTATTAACAAGGCTTACTGAACTCGCAATGGATGTGTAACGGAGCGAAGAAATCCAGAAGCCGAAATGAGCCGCAAGACACACTCCTGCAAAGCATAACGCAGGCATATAGTATCTAAGGCCAGAGTTTGCCTTTGACTTTAAAGCAAAGGGAAGGTACAGGCTCGCTCCTACCAGAACTCGATAAAATGATATTGTTAAAGCTGGAGCCTCCGTAAGCCTTATCAGAATAGATGCGCAGGAGATAGCGCCTATAGCCGTTACGATAGCAGAAATGATTTTTACTTTACCGTAGAGCATGTCTTTTTAATCCCTCGCTCTTCGAGATACTTGATTTTTGTAAGATGTAATTCTTTTACTTGCAAGGCGCTTTTGGTTTCTTATAAACAGATGTCCGTTGAAAAAATTTGAACTTACGATTGATGAAACAGGAGGGGAATAAAATGGGAGAACAGGCGATGGATGTTTATGAAATGCTGGCAGAACACTTGAACCGTTTACCTGCAGGGTATCCGAGGACTCCATCTGGTGTAGAAATTAGAATCCTCAAACGTCTATTTACGCCTGAGGAAGCTATGCTTGCGAGAGCTCTTACTTTCAAACCCGAAACTCCTGATGAAATTGCCCGGCGAGTGGGTGGTAATGTTGATGAAGTTGCTGAACGGCTTGAGAATATGGCTAAAAAAGGTCTTATATTCAGGATAAGAAAAGGCTCGGAAAAGCGATATATGGCCGCTCAGTTTGTTGTGGGTATCTGGGAATATCATGTAAATGATCTGACGCCTGAACTTATAGCCGATCTCAGGGAATACGCTCCTTACTTTTTTCAAAACATGTTGAATCTTAAGACTCCCCAATTGCGAGTTATTCCTATCCCTGGAGCTATCACAGCCCAGCAGACCATTATGCCTTACGAAGAAGCTCAAAAACTCATCGAAAGTGAAGAACTTATCGCTGTTGCCCCGTGTATTTGCCGTAAAGAGCATAGAATGACAGGAGAAGGGTGCGATCGTCCGCTGGAATCCTGTCTGGTGTTTGGCCTGGGGGCCCAGTATTACATTGATAACGGTCTGGGAAGGCGCATAACCAAAGAGGAAGCTCTGGAGATTATAAAGCAAGCGGAACGAGACGGTCGAGTTCTTGAGCCGTCGAATGCTCAGAAAATCACAGCCATGTGCACTTGCTGCGGTTGCTGTTGCCAGATCCTTAGGAATCTCAAAAAACTTCCGAAACCAGCCCATTTTGTAGTGTCTCGTTTTGTGGCTGAGCTTGATGAATCTCTCTGCGTGCTCTGCGGTACCTGTGTGGATCGCTGTCAGATGGACGCCATAACCCTTGGAGAAGACTCGGCCGTGCTTAACAAAGACCGATGCATTGGATGCGGACTTTGCGTTACTACCTGCCCTGAAGGAGCTCTAACCCTTAAAGAGAAGCCGGCTTCGGAACAAAAGGAAGTCCCACCATCATTGAAGGAAACTTATATGAAGATATTCCAGGAGCGGATGCATTTTTTGTCGGGCAAGTAATTTTTTCCGGGCACTGATTGACTTTTTTCGGCTTTTAAGTCTATTGTGCCTTTGGGAGGAATTTCCCGAGAGTCGACTCGAAAGAAAATTGGCAAGCTGGAGGGAAAACCTTGAAAGAAAAGGATATTAAGCGAAAAGACCAGATTGAAAAGCCCGTCGGAAAGCTTGGCGTGCTCATCCCTGGGATAGGTGGAGCGGTAAGCACCACCTTTATTGCCGGAGTAGAACTTATCAGGCGTAATATGGGTGAGCCGGTGGGATCTCTGACCCAGCTTGGTACTATTCGGCTTGGCAAGAGATATGAGCGGCGAGTGCCAAAGATCAAAGAATTCGTGCCTCTTGCTGAACTTGATGATTTGGTATTTGCGGGTTGGGATATTTACGAAGCGAATCTCTATGAAGCCGCCAAGTATGCTCGAGTGCTCCAGCGTGATCATATTGAACCGATAAAGGATTTTCTGGCGAGTATTGTTCCCATGCCGGCGGTTTTTGATAGAAGGTTCGTAAGGAATCTCGATGGGACTCACATAAAGAAAGGGAAAAACTATCGCGAACTGGTAGAAGCACTTAAGGAAGATATCCGCAATTTTTGCGAACGCGAAAAGGTTTCTCGTTGCGTCATGATATGGTGCGGGAGCACCGAGGTGTACATGAAACAGGAACCGATTCATGAATCTCTGGACGCCTTCCTTGAGGCTGTTGAGAAAAATCATCCTAGCATTGCCCCCAGTATGCTTTATGCTCTGGCGGCTCTGGAGATGGGCATTCCCTTTATAAACGGTGCACCAAATCTTACCGTTGATATTCCAGCTTTGATAGAGCTTGCTAATCGAAATAATGTTCCTATTGCTGGTAAGGACTTTAAAACTGGCCAAACTCTTATGAAAACCATCATCGCTCCAGGGCTGAAAGCTCGTATGCTTGGTCTTGAAGGATGGTATTCGACAAACATTCTTGGGAATCGTGATGGACTTGTGCTGGACGATGAGGGCTCCTTTAAAACAAAGGAAGAAAGCAAGCTATCTGTTCTCGATTATATACTTCAGCCGCACCTTTATCCTACGCTGTACAAAAATTATTACCACAAGGTTACGATAAATTACTATCCTCCTCGAGGTGACAACAAGGAAGGCTGGGACTGTATAGATATTTTCGGATGGCTTGGATATCCGATGCATATCAAGATAGATTTTCAGTGCCGGGATAGTATCCTTGCTGCTCCTCTCGTGCTGGATCTTGTGCTCTTTATGGATCTTGCGAAGAGAGCAAATATGAGCGGTATTCAGGAGTGGTTGTCATTCTACTTCAAGAGCCCAATGCATAAGAGCAATCTTTACCCTGAACATGATCTGTTTATCCAGCATATGAAACTGAAAAATACTCTTCGCTACTTGATGGGAGAAGAACAGATTACCCATTTTGGATTGGATTATTACATGGATGATCTTTCGGCTTAGATAGAGGCATCGGTTGAAATGAGAAACTCGGTTGGAAAGGATAATTCCTTTGGCTGGTAAGCATTCGCATAAGTTTGTTGATCAATACGATGGGATGGTGGCCCTCGGGTTTTCCAGGGATGTCGATGAAAAATCCATAATGTATCTCCTGCAGAAATTCTCCGATGATGAGCTACTTCAAGTCCTTGTGCCTCGTCTTACTGATAAAGAGATTTCTGAGCTCTTTGAGCTAATTTTCAGACTTCTGAGATCCCACCTTTCTGATGAAGAATATCACCGGTTATTTTTGAAAGACGAAGAATAACTTCACAAAAAGCACGCATTTAGTCGAAGTCTTACGAAATTAAACCCCGCCACCAAGGCGGGGTTTAATTTTTGTTGAGGCTGTTTACTCTATAAATCCCTTGAGCTCTTTCTTCCTGTTGGGATGACGGAGTTTTCTTAAAGCTTTTGCTTCTATCTGCCGGATACGTTCTCTGGTTACGTGAAATTCCTGACCGACTTCTTCTAAAGTGTGATCTGCCTTGGTGCCAATGCCAAATCTCATGCGGAGTACTTTCTCTTCTCGAGGTGTGAGCGTTGCCAATACTCTTCTGGTTTTGTCGGCGAGGTTAAGACTTATTACTGCATCGGCAGGATTCATTATCTTTTTGTCTTCAATAAAATCTCCCAGATGACTATCTTCTTCTTCTCCTATAGGCGTTTCAAGGCTTATGGGTTCTTTTGCGATCTTCAATATCTTTCGAACCTTATCTACAGGAAGTTCCATTTTTTCGGCTATTTCTTCGGGGGTAGGTTCTCTACCAAGTTCCTGCACAAGGTAGCGGGATGTTTTTATGAGTTTGTTAATGGTTTCAATCATATGAACAGGAATGCGTATGGTTCTTGCTTGATCTGCAATAGCTCTGGTAATGGCCTGCCTTATCCACCAGGTGGCGTAAGTGCTGAACTTGTAGCCTCTTTGGTATTCAAACTTATCCACGGCTTTCATTAAGCCTATGTTGCCTTCCTGGATGAGATCAAGAAACTGAAGCCCTCTGTTGGTGTATTTCTTCGCTATGCTGACCACGAGCCTGAGATTTGCTTCAATAAGCTCCGTTTTTGCCTGTTTTGCCTTTTTCATTCCTGTTTCAACTCGATGGAGAATATCGCGAAGGGTCTTAACATCGATTTTTGCTTCCAGCTCGAGTTTCTTTATCCTCTCCTGAGCCTCTTTAGCTTTGGAGATAAGCTTAAAAGATTGTTCATCCTGCTGGGCTTGATATTCTGAGGTTCCGTAGGTCTCTTCGATTTGATCTAGAGACTTGCCCAGTTTGGTTTCGCACTTTTTAACATCTTTTTCGAGCCGTTCTATTTCTTCAAGGTATAACCTGAGCTTTTCCACTACGGCATCTATCTGGTTTTTTCCGAGCTGGAGTTCCTTAAGGAGCGAAACGATTTCATCACGGTTTTCATCTATACGTTTCTGAATATTTTTTACTTCTTCAGGGGTAATGTTTTCTTCCAGAATTTTAACCTGCAAGAGGCGATTTTCGGTATCGAGTTCTTCCACTCGGTTCAAAGTGGAAATAAGTTTCTGCTTGAGTTCTTCTTTTTCTTCGTCGGTTATGTCTTCATCCAGATCCTTAAGCACCTGAGATACATCCAGCTTACCATTTTCAAGCTTTTCACGAATAGAAAGAATCTCCTTTACCCCGATGGACGATTCCATTATAGCATTGAAAACTTCCCGTTCGGCAGCTTCAATTCTTTTGGCAATTTCTACTTCTTCTTCCCTGCTGAGAAGAGCCACTTGCCCCATCTCTTTGAGATACATTCTGACGGGATCGGCTATTCTGGATAAATCGTCATAGACTAGTTCATCTTCTTCCTCAACGATTTCTTCCTCTATGGAACCCATTACCGGTGTGCTGCCCGTTTTGGATCGCATTGCAACAAAATCATCTTCAGAATCAACAATTTCTATGTCCATCTCGTCAAAAATTGTGATCATGTCGTCGAGCTTATCTGGTGAAAGCGCTTCATCGGGAAGCGCCTCGTTAAGCTCGTCGTAAGTAAGATAGCCCCTTTCTTTTCCCTTAGAGATAAGTTCTCTTAGTTCTTCCATGTTAACCTGCTTATCTTGTTTTTCTTGTTTTGGCTGTCCCATTGTCCTTCCCCATCCCCCTATCAGATTTTAGAACTTTCAGTTTCCCCTAAGATCTTTTAATTCCGTAAGACGTTGTATTTTTTGTAATGTGCTTTTTATGGCTTCATTATCTCCTTTTCTTTCAGCTTCGGCAAGTTCTCTCATTAGTTGGCTTCGGCGCAGTTTAAAGACCTGTTTCTGAAGAGCTCCAAGATAATCGTTGAGAAACAAGCATGCTGTTGTTTCATTGCCGCAGAACTTGTTCTCAAATATCATTTTCGAAAATAGATCCCTCGCCTTTGGATCCTTTATGCGATCGTATATTCTATCAACGCAAAATTTGTTTTTATTCCACTCATTTTGGGAAATTTCAAGCCATTCTTCATGAAAAGCCTTTAAAATTTGCCAGGTGACTTTTGTAGATGTATCCTCTGGAAGATTATCCAAAAAAAATTGCCAGCAATCTTTTTCGAAAGCTTTCTCTGCCAGATGAGGGTAAGCAACAAGGATTTTGATGATTTCTTCCTCCAGAGAGAACACGCAGTTGGTAGGGTTATATGTCAGCTTGGTTAGAGGCTTGTTTCGGGGAGTGATTTTTATGGGATTAGGTGGTAGAGCTTCTGGTTTTTCTCTGTCCGTGGAAGTCTTACGCCATAATTTAAACTGCTCGTTTATTACTTCGTCGGCAATTCCTAATCTCAACCCTGCTGTTTTAATGTATTCTGCCCGAACGACCGGATGTGGTATAGCTTCGAGATAAGGAAAGAGTTCAGATAACACCTTCATTTTGCCACTTGTAGAGCCGTCCCAGCTGTTAAGTGTTTCTGTAATGACAAATTCTCCCAGATCCATCCTGGAATTCATCAAATTTTGAAAATCATCAAGAGAATACTTTCGTAAGAAATCATCCGGATCCATCCCTTCGGGAAGCACTACACAGGAAGCCTGGATACCTTCTTGAGCGAGCACGGGGAAATTTCTGATCATTGCTTTTTTACCAGCTTCATCTCCATCATAAACAAGCACAACTTCGTCGGCAATACGTTTTATAAGTCTGGCCTGCTGGGGAGTTAAAGCTGTACCAAGAGTTGCCACTACTCTATAAAAGCCGGCTCGATGAAAAGCAAGAGCATCCATATAACCTTCTACCAGGATAACCTGACGTTGTTTGCGGCATGCTTCCTGAGCCAGGTGAAATTGGTAAAGAATCGTGCGTTTGCGGTAAAGATCTGTTTCAGGACTGTTCAAATATTTGGGTTCATTATGAGAATTTCCCTCTTCTAGCGTTCTTCCTCCGAAGGCAACAACCTGTCCTCTGGCATTCCTTATGGGGAATATCAGCCGATTTCTGAACCTATCGTAAAACCTTTCTCCTGAATGATTCGACGATGCTATTCCAAATAAACCCAACTCTACACCTTTTTGAAGATCCAGCCCCTGTTCTTTGAAATGCCGGACGAGAGCATCCCAGCTTTGTGGAGCGTAGCCAAGACGTTGTTCTTCAACAATACGATCGTCTATCTGGCGTTTCTTTAGGTATTCTCTCGCTATGCTTCCTTCAGAACTGTATCGAAGCTGCCGGTAGTAAAATTCTTCCGCAATAGCCATGTATCTGAACAGTAATGCAGTGCGGCTGGATTCTGTCTTGGGACGGCCTGTTTCTATCCTGATGTTGTAACGATCTGCAAGAAATTCTAAAGCTTCGGAAAAGGAAAGACCTCGATGTTGCATGACAAACTTGATAACATCTCCACCGGCTCCGCAGCCAAAGCAGTGAAAAAGCTGTCGGTGAGGGTCAACAAAAAACGATGGCGTTTTTTCTGCGTGAAAAGGGCATAAGCCAGAGTAGTATCGCCCGGCTCGACGAAGATTGACTACTTCCCCAACTATGTCCAGAATATCAGCAGCTTCCTTGATTTTTTCGACAAGTTGTTCGTTACGAGCCCCAGCCAAAATTTTTGCTTCCCTTTTGTAAAAATTGAACAGGACAACGTCCTGCGCCAGTAGAAGGCTTCTTTATGTCCTCCTGAGAGTTACCAGAATAATCAAAACCATAATGTTCGGGAAAGGCAAGAGGGTAATTTTCGGTTATCCATGAATACGTTTTTGAATAGGCTTGACTATTCCAATAAGTGATGTAGGCTTTTCCCCCGAAAGGAATAAAGGGCGAGTCTAAGTAGAGGGAAAGTCTAATGGACATTGGAGGAGGAACGATGGAGAGAACGCTTTCGATAATTAAGCCTGATGCTGTTTCACGCGGTGTTATGGGAAAAATTATAAACCGGTTTGAGTCGGAAGGGATAAGAATTGTGGCTGCAAAAATGGTCAAGTTGACCAAGGAAGAAGCAAAGGCTTTTTATGCGGTTCATAAGGATAAGCCCTTTTACGATAGTCTCACCGATTTTATGTCTTCTGGTCCCATCATGGTTATGGTGCTTGAAGGGGAAAATGTAATACTTCGTAATAGAAGCATCATGGGAGCTACTAATCCTAAACAGGCAGAACCAGGTACGATAAGATTCGAATTTGGAACGGATGTAGAAAAAAATGCTGTGCATGGTTCAGACAGCCCTGAAACGGCAGCAAAGGAGATAGCTTTCTTTTTCAGTGAGCATGAACTTGTTAGGATGTTATAGCTGCCCCCTATGAACGAAGTACATGTAGCCACAGTTTTCGAATACCCCTACGGATGACCTAGAGATGTGAGGTGAAGTTATGAAAAGGTATGGTTTTGGATTTCTTTTATTGCTTTTACTTATAACCAGTTGTAGCAGCGTGGGAACAATGGAGTCTGAGAAGGCTGGGGAAGCAAAGAAGCTTACTTCTTTACCGACACAGCCTTCCACTGGTCAACCTGCCCAACCTCCTTCTTTTTCTGTTGGTATTGTGCCTTATTTCCGTCCGCCTTCTGAATTTACTTTTTGTGGAGAACCTGTTCCCCTTACAAGACCGGACGTGCTGGAACGGTTCGATCGAGAATTTACCATAGTGGTGTATTCTCATGCCCAGGTCTATCTATGGCTTAAACGGGCTGAACGATATTTCCCATGGCTGGAACGACAGCTTAAAGCAAAGGGATTACCTGATGATCTGAAATACGTTATGGTGGCAGAAAGTGATCTTTTGCCTGGGGCTAAATCACCGGCTGGTGCTGCCGGAATATGGCAGTTTATTCCGTCCACAGGATCTAATTACGGACTTCGAGTTGCTAACCACCTGGATGAGCGGTATGATTTTGAAAGGGCAACAGAAAGCGCTCTTCGATATCTCACAGATCTTTACAATAAATTCCATAGCTGGACTCTTGCTCTCGCAGCATATAACTGCGGCGAAGACAGAGTTATGCGTGAAATAAGCAAACAAAGGGTTAAAAACTATTACGACCTTAAACTTCCAAATGAAACCGAGCGATACGTCTTTCGGATTATGGCTATAAAAGAAGTTCTCTCGAATCCGGAAAAATACGGCTATCAGTATATCAAGGGAACAGGTTACCAACCCTTTCAATTGGAAAAAGTATCGGTAACTCTTTCAGATTCCATCTCTGTGGTTGATCTTGCAGAAGCTGCGGGATTGACCTACAGGCAGTTCCTGGTCTATAACCCTTTCGTTCAATCAGATACACTTCCTCCTGGAACTTATTACTTCAATGTGCCACCTGAACAGAAAAATTCTTTTGTGGCAAAAGTTGAGGAAATTAAAAAGCGTTATGCTCAGCAGTTCCGCTACCACGTAGTTTCCAAAGGGGAAACTCTTGCATCCATTGCAAAGCGTTACGGTGTATCGGTTGATGACATTAAAAGGTGGAATCAGCTTAATGTCGATCGAGTAGTTCAAGGACAGACCCTTAAAATTAAAGTATCCTCCAGCAGGTGATGGTGACGGCTAAAAATGGTATGAAAAAGGAGCCATAAGGCCATGGAAGATAAATACAAAATTGCGGCAATAAAGCTTAAAAATGCCCGCTTTGGTATAGCCCTTACAGGAGCAGGCATTTCTGTGGAGAGTGGAATTCCAGATTTCAGGAGCCCAGCGGGGTTGTGGTCAAAGTATGATCCTGAAGAATACGGGTATATCGAATCTTTTCGGAAAAATCCAGGCAAGGTCTGGCGGATGATTCTCGAAGTTCAAGAACTTCTTAATAACGCTAAGCCCAATCCGGCTCATATAAGCCTTGCAGAACTTGAGAAGGAAGGACACATTAAAGCAATTATTACCCAGAACATTGACAGTCTTCATCAAAAAGCCGGAAGTGTAGAAGTTATCGAATATCATGGTCATGCAAGAACGCTACGGTGCGATGTGTGCGGCCAGAGCTATCTTCCCGAAATGGTAAAAATTGATGAATTACCACCTAGGTGTTCCTGTTCTGGTCCGCTTAGGCCTGAGTTTGTTTTCTTTGGGGAGCCGATTCCACAGCTTGCTTATCGTCGTTCTATGGAATACGCTGCGCGGTGTGATTTGATGCTTGTGATTGGCACTTCCGCTACCGTTGCTCCCGCTTCTTATTTGCCTGTTATTGCCAAGGAGCGTGGAGCTTATATTGTGGAAATTAATCCTACACCATCAGCCATTAGCTCAACCCTAACAGATCTTTACATTGGAGAACCGGCTGGAAAAGCTTTACCTCGTATAGTTGAAGCCTTACGAGTGCTAAAAGAATCTTTAACAGGATTTTAAGGGGGTTTTTAGATGAACCTTTTTCTTGTTTCGTTCGTAACAACAAACCTTAACGCCGGTGGAGAAGGTTCTATACTTTCCATCCTGGGACATACCGGCATTGTTGTCAGAATTGTGCTCTTGCTACTGGTATTTCTTTCTCTAGCTTGCTGGACTATTATTGTGGCAAAGTTTTGGAGTTTCAGGAAGATTCAACGTGAAAATGTGGAGTTTCTTGCTAGATTTCATCAAAGCCGTGGACTTGCATCCTTCTATCAGGATACTCGACGTTTTTCCCAGACCCCTCTGGTATATGTTTTCCGAGCAGGGTATGGGGAGTTTGTGAGGTTTCTAAAATCCGTTGAATCGTCAAAGATTGAAACTGTTGCTCCCAAATTCAGTAGATTTCCCGGCGGGTCAAGTATTTTCCTGGGCGATCACATGAAGGAAATTATCCACAGGGCAATGGATACAGCGACCATAGTAGAAAGAGCTAGAATGGAGCGATGGATTCCGCTGTTAGCTTCGACCGGAAGTAGTGCTCCATTTATTGGCCTTTTTGGAACCGTCTGGGGCATTATGAACAGCTTCCGTCACATAGGTCTTCAGGGATCGGCTAGCCTTGCTGTGGTCGCTCCGGGTATAGCTGAAGCTCTGATCGCTACCGCTATCGGTCTTGCCGCAGCTATCCCGGCTGTTATCGCCTATAACTACTTCATGCAAAAAATTCATGTGATAGAAACGGATATCCAGCATTTTATCAATGATTTTCTGAACACTGTAGAAAAAGAATGGATTAGGAAAAACATGTTAGAAGAACAATCCCAGGTAGGTTCTAAGACTGTTGCTGCAGCAACTCAGCAGGGGAATTTGCTATGAATGTTGGAAACACACGCAATCCACGATCCCTTATGGCGGATATTAACGTTACTCCCTTCGTGGATGTAATGCTGGTGCTGCTAGTAATCTTCATGGTTACAGCGCCTATGATGATGCAGGGAGTAGATGTTAAACTTCCTCAGGTCCAGGCACCTGCCATTGAGTCAAAGGAGGAACGACTTATCGTAACAATCACGGGGGATCGAAAGGTGTTTATTAATGAGTATGAAGTAAGTCTTGAAGATCTTGTGCCAAAGCTTGAAGCCATATATGCCAATCCTGCTGCAAAGCGGGACAAAGCTGGAGTATTTTTGCGAGCTGATGAAGGACTTCCCTATGGTTTTGTGATGGAAGTGATGGGTAAAATCAGACAGGCAGGTATTGAAGAAATTGGGATGGTAACCGAAGGAGGACAACCTGTTAGGAAGAAAGAACAGCGATAACTGATCGATCTGAGGCAAGGATATTATGGATCTTGAAAGATCGGTTTTTTCTATTAGCGAACCTAAAAGGCTCTACGCCATAGGGATGGCTGTATCTTTGCTGATTCATGTTGCGCTGGTTGTTGCTGTTGTGGTTCTTCCCAAATTAACACCTGCTCCAAAGTTTGCCGATATAAAAGCATACAAAGTTAGAGTAGTATCCGCTGATCAGTTAAGTGGACTTCCTCAAAAGAATGTAAGAACCCCTTCAGTTAGTGAAATTCTTGCTACAGCTGGAAGTAAAGAGTCTCGTAGCAGTAGGGAAGATATTCCGATTTACTCGGTGAGAAAAATAAGTGCGCCTGTAGCAGAAAAAACATCCCAGAAACTTGAAATAAAACCCCTCGAATCACCTTCCCCAACTATGGCTACGCCCAAACCTTCTCAGCAGCCTTCTGCTCAGTGGGAAAAGCTACTTCCGAATATTAGTGTGAAAAAAGATGTTCCTAAGCCTATAGAACAACGTAAGGAATTGCTGAAAGAGCCGAGTGGATCTGAAAGTGGTGCGCGGGAGGGTTCTCGGCAGAGCGAAAAATCCGAGAAGTTGAAATCTCAAGGGGAGGAAGTTTCAGGAGACTCTAAGCATGCATCATCGTCATCTTCTGCAACTGGTGGTCGCAGTGACGCTGAAAACAAGGGCAGTTCTGGGGAAACTGGCGGAGGATCTCAAGCTTCCGAAGAATATGGTCTTGCAAGAAAACTTTATTACAGCGAAGTCTGGAGGGCGATTCAGAGTCAATGGGCGGTACCGTCGGAACTCATTAATAGAGATGATTTGGAAGCCATTCTTATAATAAAGGTTCGGCGAGATGGAACCATTATGGATGTTCGATTTGAAAAGAAATCAGGCAATGAGATTTTTGATTCTTCGGTGTTGAGAGCTGTGCAGAAAGCGAACCCTCTTCCACCTTTCCCAAAAACTTATAGTCCGCCTTATGAAGAGATTGGTGTTCGTTTTAGACCGAGAGATTTGGCAAAAAGATAGTACTGCCTGTGATGTAATAGGGTGAGGGATGTTTGGTCTATTATTTTTCAATTCAAGTTCGGAGGTTGAGTCATAGATGAAGGAATGGTTCAGACGGTTTGCTGCTTTAGTTTTAATGGTGGTAGCGTTTGCTGGAATTCTTGTTTTCCAAGCTTACGGTGCAGATCGAGTCTATCTTGACATTACAGATCCTTCCTTTCGAAAACTTCCCATAGCCGTGCCGGGTTTTAGAGTGGACGGGGGAAGTCCTGGACTTGGTGATGATTTGTTATCGACCACCAAAAAGGATCTCCAGATTTCTGGCATCTTCCAGGTGTTGGATTCTCGAGCATTTTTTGCCGATCCACAAAAGCTAGGTGTTACAGCAGCTGAAATAGATTTTGGCCAGTTCAAGCAAGGTGGAGCTGAATATTTGATCAGGGGATCCTATTCTACCGATGGGCAAAACATTCACCTAGAACTTCGATTTTTCGACGTCGTTGGTAGAAAAATGCTCCTGGGGAAAGCTTATGACGGTAAAATTCAAGATCGAAAACTGATGATTCATCGCTTTGTTGACGAAATTTTGAAACTTATCACTGGAGAAGGGGGTGTTTTTTCGACTAAAATCGCTTTCGTAAATAAAGAAGGGAAAACTTCGAGAATTTACATGGTGGATTTTGACGGATCGAATCCTACTCTTCTTACTCCAAGAGAAGAACTCGCTATGTCTCCGACCTGGAGCCCTGATGGACGGTTTATAGCTTATATTGGCTATCGAGGTGATAGGACAGCTTTGAGTATTCTGGATGTGGGTAGCCGAACCGTTCGGGACTTTTTCCTTGGAGGAGTGATTTCAAGTGTCCGTTTTAATCCTCAAAGGGATCTTATTGCTGTTTCAGTCTCTAATCCTGATGGTAATCCAGAAATTGTGGGAGTGGATTTGCAGGGGAATATTACAGGTAAACTTATAGCCGGTGGATGGAATATAAAAACCAGCCCATCGTGGTCACCGGATGGAAGGAAAATTGCTTATGTGTCTAACGAAACAGGGGGCCCTCAGATTTACATCTATGATGTTTCCACAGGATCTAGACGACGCATCACCTTTTCCGGTGACTATAATACAAGCCCAAGCTGGTCTCCTAAGGGGGACTGGATTGCTTACTCAGGATTAGTAGGAGGACATCATCACATTTTTATTGTGAATCCTGAAACATCAAGCACCATGCAGCTTACCAACGGAAACTACAATGACGAAGCTCCCACATGGTCTCCCGATGGCAGAATGATTGCTTTTCAGTCGAATAGATCGGGAAGAAATGCTATATGGGTGATGCTTAGAAATGGAACCGATGCTAGACTTCTTACGGAAATGCCTGGTGATCAGATTTTGCCTTCTTGGTCGCCAAGATTTCAATAGTTTTTGTGAATGTGTGATTAAAGGAATTGGGTGAATGTTAGTAGAAATACCAGATTAAAAAGGAGGACAAAGGAACATGAGAGAAGGTAAACGGCTGGTGGCGGTAATAATCGGGATGCTCTTTGTATGTGGTTTGATGATAAGCTGTAGCAAGAAACCTGTTCAGGGACCTCTTATGGGACCGGGACTTGCTGGACCTGGTGCTGGTGGAATTCCTCCTGGAACCGAAACTGGTATAGGATCCGCTCCTCTTACAGATGAAAAACTTAGAGCTCTTGGTATTACCACTGAGGAACAAAAAAGAGAATTCTTGAGGCAGAAAGAAGAGTTTGAAAACGAGGATATCCATTTTGATTTCGATTCTGCCGTGATCAGGGAAGATGCAAAGCCTATATTGCTTAAAAAGGCGGAGTTTTTGAAAAAATATCCCTCTCTTACCATCACTATAGAAGGGCATTGCGATGAACGTGGTACCAGCGAATATAACCTGGCGCTTGGAGAAAGAAGAGCCCATAGTGCATGGCAGTATCTTGTGAATCTGGGTATAGCGCCAAATCGTATGCAGATGATTAGTTATGGTAAAGAACGACCAATAGCCTTTGGGCACGATGAAGCATCGTGGGCTAAAAACCGTCGTGCTCATTTTGTTATACATTTTTAGAATGCTTGCAATCCCGCTTCGGCGGGATGCAATAGCCACGATTTGACATTAAAAACAAAGGGTGGATGTTATGAGAAGTAAAGTTTTGTTGTTAATGGGGATGCTTAGCGTTATTGGTCTCAGTGGCTGTGTCACTACTGGTGGCAGCGAACTTTCGGCTTTGAATCAGCGATTGGTTATGCTCGAAGAGCGAGTTTACAGGCTAGAGCAGACGATGGAGGGGTATAAAGCCAGCGCCAAAAATGTAGCGGATATGGGAACGTCCCTCGATGCTATTAGAACCAAAGTGGGACAGGTGCAGGGAAGAGTTGAAGAACACGAACAGAAACTTTCGGCACTTTCGAATCAAATTGCTCAGCTTCAGGATGCGTTGAAAAAGCAAGAAAAGCTCTCTCCTCCTACTGTAGCTGTTCCCAGCGAACAAAAACCAGAACCTTCAACAAAACCGTCGGAAAAACCGTCTGAACAACCCTCTGTATCGAAACAGCCTTCTACTGCTGAGAAACCCAAAGAAGCTCAACAACAGAAGCCGTCAGAAGAAGCCGTTCAGCAAAAGCCTCCCGCAGAGAAGGCTATGTATGAAGAAGCTCTGTCAGCTTACAACCGCAAGGATTACAATGCTGCAGAGAAAGGGTTTCAGGAGTTTCTCAAAAAATACCCTGACTCTCCTCTTGCTGATGACGCAACCTTCTGGCTAGGAGAAATCCACTTTACTCGAGGTAACCTTCTTAAAGCTATTGAGTATTACCAGAAGGTGATAGATGTTTATCCCAAAGGCAATAAAGTTCCCATGGCAATGTACAAACAGGGCAAAGCCTGGGAGAAGTTAGGTGATTCAACGGCAGCGAAAATACTTTATGAAAAGGTCATAAAAAAATACGGCAACACTAGCGAAGCAAAGCTTGCAAAACAAGCTCTGGACGAACTTAATAAGGGCGGAAAATCTTCTGCTCCTTCAAATTAAGCAAATTACCCGTTCCTGCCAGCTTTGATATTACCATGTAAGGGGGATGATAAGTTAGTTCATCCCCTTTTTGCTTAGAAAATATTTTGGAGTTCCGAAAACAAGGCAATTTTTTCTTGCTAGACTTTGTAATCCATGCTACAGTGAACAATGTTCACATAGAAGAATATTGTTTTCTCTGGAGAAAGGAACTTACATGAGTGAGCATGTCATGAATCCTTATAGTTTTGATGAATTCTTGCGTATTCGAGAAAGTATCGATTTTTACCAATCGGATGCCTTTACTCAAAAGGCTTTTCAACATTTTTCGCCTCCTTCAATAAGGGAACAAGTTGATAAAGCCGCAAGGGAAATATCCTTTAAGGTTTCCTACCGATGGCGAAAACTTGTTGAACGTATGGCTTCTTGGGATAGACGCCCCTATCTGGTCCACTACGATGCTCATGGGCACAGAATAGATGAAATAGTGAGACCGCTAGAATCTGAAATTCTTGAAAAAGAAATCTTTTCCGAAGCCATCTTTTCCACTAAGACTCATCCATGGGTCAGGCTTGCCAAACTTTTTCTCATTTATCAACTCGGCGAAGCCTGCATCGCTTGCCCTCTCGTCTGTACGGAAGGACTTATAGCTCTTTTAGAACGCTATGCCGATACTCCTGAACTTAAGAACATCCTTACTCACTGCCGTGAAGGATTAGATGGAAATTTTGCTATAGGAGCTCAATATCTCTCCGAAATTCAGGGTGGTTCTGACGTGCCTTCAAACCGTGTTAAAGCAGTTCGGGATGGTAAGCATTGGAAAATCTACGGCGATAAATTCTTCTGCTCCGCTACCCACGCCGATTATGCCGTGGTTACAGCCAAGCCAGATGGTTCACCTAATGTGGCCGCCTTTGTCGTTCCTTCCTGGGAAGTCGCCGACGGAAAAATCAGAAAAACGCGGAACAACTTTACCATAAATAGGCTCAAATGGAAGATGGGCACAGTGGAACTTCCCACAGCCGAGATCACCTTTAACGGAAGTATCGCATATCCCGTGGGACCTCTGGATAAAGGGCTTGCCAACGTGGTCGGTATCGTCCTTGCCTATTCTCGCATGACTGTTGGACTTTCCAGTGCTGCCTTTATGATAAGAGGAGTTCGTGAGGCTCGCCTTTATGCTTCGTTTCGAGAAGCCTTTGGAACACGACTGGAGAATTTCCCACTCGTTGCTAGAACCCTTGATGAAATAGAACATATTGCAAGAAGAAGTCTTGCCGGAGCTTTGAAACTTTATTCGCTCTTTTTTGATTTGCCAGGAGGCTTTCGAGGTGGACTCAAACCTTCCGATGAGCCGCTCGATTTATGGCGCAAAAGATTTGTCGTCAGGGAACTTGTTATGCTTCAAAAAATTACCGCTGCTCAGGATGCCCCCGACGTGCTGAGGAAGGCTATTTCCATTTTTGGAGGGCATGGAGTTATAGAAGATTTTTCAGACCTGCCTCGCCTGTTTCGAGACTCTATAGTGAACGAACTCTGGGAGGGGCCAAGAAATGTGCTTCTCACACAAATTTACAGGGATTTACACAGGGTGAAGGATTATGGATATTCTCCCGCTATGTTTTGCCGTGACCTTCTAGGAGATGATCCAGGCAACGAGTTTGGAAAGGAATGCGAAGAGCTCGTTAGTGGGAATGTGTTGATGAGCCGCTATGAATGCGGACGGTGGGATGACTTTTGTTCCAGGTTGTGCTGGGCTTTTCAGGAACGGGCTTATGAAGAAATTGAAGGGGAAGGAAATATATGAAACACGCCTTTATGGAGCTTCGAGAAGAAGAAAGAGAAAAACGCAAAGAACTTATACTTGATGCTGCCGAGAGGGTCTTCGGGTCAAAGCCTTTTAAAGATGTTGGCATGAGAGAGATAGCTAAAGAACTAGGGGTTTCTGTTGGGGCTCTTTATCGCTATTTCCCCGATAAACAATCTCTCTTTGTGGAAGCCTTCATGCGAGGAGCTAGAGAGCTTATTGAACTTGCCGAGAAAGCGGTGGAAGAAAAGAATGATCCCAAAGCTATTGCTCGCCTTTACGTAACCTTCTTGCTGGAAAAGGATCATTATTTCAAAATGATGAGCCATTTTATGCTTGAAGGGAATCTCGAAGGAGAATCTCTTGATCGGCTAAACTCTATGGAAAGACGCCTCCTGGACGTTTTCCAGAAACTCTTCGAATCTTCAGTATCGGCATCCCAAAGAAGAATCGTTACTCATGCATTCTTCGCCGCTCTGAATGGAATCCTTATAACCTTTAGAAATTATCCCGGCAGAAGTCCGGAAGAAGTTCGTGCTCACGTATATCGTCTGGCAGATTTGATAACAGAAATGTTCATAAAGGGAACCAATAAACCTATGGAAGATGCTTTAAGTAAGAAAGGAGATTGCGATGAAAGCTCTGGTAGTTCATGAATTGTTGGGAAGAACCACATCCCTTTTTGGGAATCGTGAAATCGTTTCTGGATCGGTTCGGCTTACCTATCAAAGTTTTTATGAAAGAGTCTGCCGCCTTGCCTCAAGTCTCAAGCGTATAGGTGTGAAGAAAGGCACTGTGGTAGGGGTGCTAGATGCGAATACCCATCGCTATTTGGAACTTCACTATGCTCTTTCTATGATAGGAGCTATTATCCACACTCTAAACTTCCGACTACCCGTAGATGACCTTGCCTACACAATGATTCACGCTGGTGATGAATGGATATGTGTTTCGGATATTTTCCTTCAGGCAGTAAAACCCATGTCGGATCGTTTTCAAAACTGGATAGTGATGAGCGATGATGAAAATCTTAAGCTTTCCGGGGTGTCCAATTCTTTTGCTTACGAAGAACTTATTAACGGAGGTGACATGCTGGAAAGCCCTGAGAAGGTCACAGAAACTGATGTCTATTCTATCTTCTACACTACCGGAACTACAGGTAGACCTAAAGGCATTCGGTATCGTCATAGAGATATTTTGCTAGGTTCACTTCAACTTTGCCATCATTTGACAATCCATGAAACGGGTGCGCATATTGGTAGCGCTGATATTATCATGCCGCTTATTCCCTTTTTCCACATTCACGGCTGGGGAACGGTATTTTTCGGTCCCTACATGGGAGCGAAGATGGTTTTACCGGGAAGGGCTACCCCTGCCGAACAGGTTGAAATTATTCGCCGTGAAGGTGTTACATGGCTCAACATGGTTCCAACACAGCTTCACATGCTCCTTGATGTTGAATCGTTTGGTAACGTGAAAGTTCTTACCGGCGGGAGTGCTCTCCCTACAGGGCTCGCTCGCCAGGCTGTTTCACGTGGAGTTCGTTACAGCCTCATATATGGCGGATCAGATCAATTAGGCGCTTCCATTTCTGTAGTGCCAGAAGGTAAGACTCTTGGCTCCGATTATTCCGAAGAATGGGAAATGCTTCGAACTCGCATGAGACCTCTTCCTATGGTGGACATTTCCATAAGGGATGAGAAAGGAGCTCAGCTTCCTCATGATGGAAGAACTATCGGTGAAATATGGGTTTCAGCTCCGTGGCTTCCCGACGGTTATTATAATGACCCACAGCGGTCTAAAGAAGCGTATCCGCCAGAACATCCAGGATGGTTTAAAACCGGCGATCTTGGGAGCATGACCCCTGACGGATGGCTTACAGTGGCTGATCGACAGAAAGACGCTATAAAAAGTGGAGGGGAGTGGATTATGTCTTCGATACTTGAAGCGGTTCTTTCGGAACACCCCAAAGTTGCAATGGTAGCAGTTATTCCTGTGCCGGATGATCGTTGGGGCGAGCGCCCTATGGCTGTTGTGAAAGCCAGAGAGCCGGTATCAGAAGAGGAACTTAGAATCTTCATGGAAGGTAAAGTTTCAGAGGGTCGAATAGCCAAGTTTTGGATCCCTGATAGATTTTTGATGGTGGATGAGATTCCTGTTACCAGTGCGGGAAAACTTAACAAAGAACAACTCAGAAAAACATATGCTAACTAAACAAGGAGAGAAGCTATGATGGACCACCTTCTCACGGATGTTCAAAAAGCCTGGCGAGATGAAGTTCGGGACTTTGTTAAATCAATTCCTCGGCAGATGATTATTGATATGGATGCCGATAGGATTAGGTTTCCAAAGGAGTTTTTACAGGAAGCTGCAAGGAGAAATCTTTTGGGTTGCCGCTATCCCAAAAAATGGGGTGGTCGGGAAATGGATTGGGTTAGCACCTGTGTTGCCATGGAAGAAGTGGGAACCCTGGGCTACATCTTCGCCTGCGTCTTTGGAGTCGGTGCTGAGCTTGTATGTGATGCTATAATCCTTCACGGAACGGATGAGCAGAAAGAACGCTATGTTAAGCCTCTACTTCGAGGGGAAATCTTTGCTGCTGAGTGTCTTACGGAGCCACGAGGTGGGTCCGATTTTTTTGGAACCACAACCTACGCTGTTGATAAAGGCGATTACTTCCTCTTAAACGGACAAAAACGGTTTATCGTTGGCGGTGAAGGTGCGGATTATTTTTTAGTTTATGCTCGCACAAACCCTGATGTTGATCCTCACCATGGAATTACCTGTTTTATCGTTGATCGAGGCCCAGGCGTAGAAACAAAGTATCTTTACGGGCTTATGGGATGCCGAGGAGGTGGCACAAGCAGATTGGTGTTCCGAGATGTGAAGGTCCCTAAGGAGAATGTGCTGGGCAAAGTTAATGGTGGTTACGAAGTCTTTAAAACTATGATGATTCCTGAAAGACTCGGCACAGCAGCGATGACCATCGGAGCCGCCAGGCCGGCATTAGAAATTGCAACAGGTTATTCTACCAGAAGAAAAGCCTTTGGACGGCCGATTTGTGAGTTTCAAGGTGTGAGTTTTCAAATTGCCGAAGCGGTTATGCTTCTTGATGCGTCCAGAGCCATGGTCTATACGACTGCACGAGCTGTGGATCAGAAAGCACCTGAAAATTATGTAAGGCGACTCATTTCGGAAACCAAGAAATTTGTTACCGAGTCCTGTCAGAAAGTTGTTCATAACGCTATGCAGGTAATGGGTGGGATTGGCTACACTAATATTTTCCCCATTGAGCGTATCTACCGTGATATTCGACTTGCTTCTATATGGACTGGAACAAATGAAATAATGTCGGTCGTTACAGCTCATGAATGGTACAAAGAATATGGAAAAATCAGAAAACTCGGTCTGACCAGAGACTGCGAACAGGACGCTCCCGAAGCTCACGCCGAAGAAGAAAAGGTTTACGAATAATTTTCCTATAGACCATCTCGGACATTGTGATGTAGTTGAAAAATGTTCGGGATGGTTTTTTGCTTTTTAGTGGACGTATAGAGAGAGGACATATAGGCGATATGGCGTCTAATCAAGAAAGAGCTGGATCCTTTGAAGAGTTCGGGAGATACAAGGAAGAAGTTGTTAATGCAATAGAGAAATTTCGAAAACTCGGCGTATCCCAAAGATATCCACTTGAAGAAATTTTGAACAAGTTAGAAAGCGAAACCTTTGAGCTTGTTGTAGTTGGTCAATTCAAAAGAGGTAAGACCTATCTTATAAACGCTCTACTGGGTGAGGAACTCCTTCCTACAGGTGTGGTACCTCTTACGTCCATTGTTACGGTCATTACTTATGGCGATAAGATTTCTGCGACGGTTATTTTTGCAAACGGCACTGTGCAGGATATAGTCGTAGAGGAGGTTGGAGAATACGTCACGGAAATCGGTAACCCCAGGAATGCAAAGGGTGTCCAGGAGGTTCGGATAACTTTTCCTTCGGAATACCTTCGTAATGGGGTTAGGTTGGTTGACACTCCCGGTGTTGGCTCGGTTTACAAACATAACACTGATGTTGCTTACAAATATCTTCCCAGATCCGATGCGGCAATTTTTGTCCTTTCGATTGATCAACCTGCAAGCGAAGCTGAGCTGGATTTTTTAAAAGACGTGAAGAATTTTGCTCACAAGATCTTCTTTGTTCTCAACAAAATAGACTTAGCTCCCAAGGAAGAACTCGAACAAGCGGTGACCTTCACGAGAAGAGTGCTTGAAGAATCTATGGGGAAGGAAGTAAAGCTTTTTCCGTTATCGGCTAAATGGGCTCTTGATGGCAAAAAGCAGGGGATCCGAGCTCTCCTTGAAAATAGCGGTCTTCATGACTTTTCGTCTGCTCTTGAAGCTTTCCTTATGGAGGAGAAAGGCAAAGTACTGGTGTGTTCTGCCGTCCATCGAGTCCTATGGTATCTTTCTGAGGCAGCCCTGTCTCTTGAGCTGGAACGAAAGGCTTTGTTGAGCCCTCTTAAGGAACTTCGAGAAAAGGTCGAACTTTTTGAGAAAAAACGTTCTGAACTTTCTATGTGGATGTCGCATTTCCCCTCCATTGTTGATCATACTGTGAACAGAACCGTTTTGAACCAGCTTGATGTGGATCTTAAATCTTTCAGGCAGTCTCTTGAAGACGAGATGAAAGCGGGGATTTTAAAAATTTTTGAAAGCCACGAGAGCAAGCCTCTTGAAGAGTTAAACGAGCTTCTAAGACGCTACGTCAATGATGGGCTTTATGATAGCTACATGGCCTGGTGTGAAAAGGAAAAAGAAATACTTGAGAAGAAGCTTCAGGAAGTGCTTGATCCTTTGAGAAAAGAAATTGAGAAAGAAACGGCAGAGCTGGTGAGGTTTTCATCCGAACTTTTTGACGTGCCAGGTTTTTCTGGCGACCTTTCAATGAAGTTTTCGGATAGGATGGAGGGGCTTTTTCGCATTAAACAGGATCCTGTGGCTCTGGAACTGCTCGATACAGTGCTTACTGAAAAGGTTCCGGGATGGGCGAAGCGATTTTCTCGTCTGAGAGAATTTTTGACCAGGAAAGCTCGGGACCGCATCTTGAGAAGATGGCTAAATCAACTTACAAGCATGGTTGATATGTACAGTGGTCGAGCGAGGTTTTCTCTGCTTAAGATGATTGAGAAAGCTGTTAACCAATTCCGCAGTGATATGCTTAAAGGTATGGAGAACACTCTAAGATCCCTTTCTGATGCTATAAATAAAGGGCTAGAGATTAAAGAGAAGAGCGAGATAGATGTAAAAGAACGCCTTCACGTAATAGAACAGGAACTCGGTTTGGCTAATTCTCTAAGAACTTACATGTCACAACTTTACACCGAATTAAGCTTTTCTTCTTGACAACAATAAGTCACTAAATTAGTTATGAACCATGTGAAAAAAGTATCGAAAAGGGCAGGGAATGTTGTCTTTCTTGCGTAGATGGTGCAAGGAGGAGTTTCGAGAAAAGGTAGAGGAAAAGTGAGATGGGGGTCAAGTTCTGACATGCAAGGAGGTGAGAAAGTAAAAACTTAAAGTAGGCGGGTTTTTGGGTATCTTTTTGGTTTGTGCGCTCGTTTTTGGGCGTGTAGAGAATTACGGTTATGAAAGGAGGATGAGTCGATGCAGTTAAGCCAGATTTTGATGTTTGCTTTAGGATGCGGTTTGCTTAGCGTTGTTTATGCGCTTTTTACAGCCGCGTGGGTTATTAAACTACCCGCCGGATCTGAAAAAATGCAGATGATCTCTGATGCTATTCACGAGGGAGCCAAGGCGTTTCTAAATCGTGAGTATAAGACGGTTGCAATGGTTGGTATCGTACTCGCTGCGGCTCTGGTTTACCTTGGAAAATTTGTAGCTCTGGGATTCGTGCTTGGTGCTTGCGGTTCTGCTCTGGCTGGTTACATCGGCATGATGGTAACAGTTAGAGCAAACGTGAGGACAGCCGAAGCGGCGAAAGATGGCCTTAACTCAGCTCTTAAGGTAGCCTTCAGAGGTGGTTCCGTTACTGGTCTCATGGTAGTAGGTCTTGGTCTTTTGAGCATTGCTGGGTACTACACTGTGGTCAAATCTATTGCTCCAGTGGATGAAGCTTTCCATGCTCTTGTAGGTCTTGGATTTGGATGCTCTCTCATGAGCGTCTTTGCTCGAATCGCTGGTGGTATTTACACCAAGGCTGCTGACGTTGGAGCCGACCTTGTTGGTAAGGTTGAAGCTGGCATTCCCGAAGATGATCCTCGCAACGCTGCAGTAATCGCCGATAACGTGGGTGACAACGTTGGTGACTGCGCAGGTATGGCTGCCGACCTTTATGAAACTTACGTTGTGACCGTGGTTGCGGCAATGCTTCTTGCTAAGACCGTTTACGGCCCTGAGAGTCTCTGGGTGGAATTCCCACTTCTTATCGGTGGAGTATCCATTCTTGCTTCAATCATAGGCACATTCTTTGTCCGCCTTGGAAAGAGCCAGTATATTATGGGCGCTCTCTATAAGGGTCTTGCTGTGTCCGCTATTTTGGCAGCAATAGCGTTCTATTTTGTCTCTCAGTGGTTCCTTAAGCTCCCCAATGTCCAACCTGCTTTTACCCCAATGGGGGTTTTCCTAACAGCGGTAATAGGTGTTATTCTAACCGGGCTTATCGTTATGATTACCGAATATTTCACATCCAAGAGTTTCAAGCCGGTTCAGCATATCGCTGCATCCAGCTTGACCGGTCATGCGACCAATATTATTGCTGGACTTGCAGTTAGTATGAAATCAACAGGACCTCCAGTGCTTGCTATCTCTGCTGCTATTCTAGGAGCTTATTACCTTGGTGGCGGTTTCTCCGGTAATCCCGGCGGTGGGCTCTTCGCTATTGCTCTCTCTGCCGTTTCAATGCTTTCTATGACCGGTATCGTTGTTGCCATTGACTCCTACGGTCCAATTACCGATAATGCTGGTGGTATTGCCGAAATGGCTGAACTTCCCGATAGCGTTCGAGCCGTAACCGACCCGCTTGATGCTGTTGGAAACACCACAAAAGCCGTTACTAAAGGATATGCGATTGGATCCGCTGGATTGGCAGCTCTCGTGCTCTTCGCCGAATACTCCAGATCTTTCGGCGAAAACATCGCATTTGACCTTTCTAACCCGAAAGTTCTTGTTGGTCTTTTCATCGGTGGATTGTTGCCCTTCCTTTTCGGTTCACTTCTTATGGAAGCTGTTGGTAGAGCTGCCGGTGGTGTTGTCGAAGAAGTTCGCCGACAGTTCCGTGAAATTCCTGGCATTATGGAAGGAACCGCTCGTCCTGAATATGGAAAATGCGTTGATATAGTTACAAAGAGCGCCATCAAAGAAATGATGGTTCCTGCTCTCCTTCCCGTATTTACACCTATTCTTGTAGGATTTCTGATTGGTAAGGAAGCTCTTGGTGGTGTCCTTATCGGTAGCATCGTAACCGGTCTGTTCCAGGCTATTGCCATGACGAGTGGTGGTGGTGCCTGGGACAATGCTAAGAAATACATCGAAGATGGTGCCTTTGGCGGTAAGGGTTCCGATGCTCATAAGGCTGCTGTAACAGGCGATACCGTGGGCGATCCATACAAAGACACCGCAGGTCCTGCTATCAACCCGATGATCAAGGTTGTAAACATCGTGGCTTTGCTTATAGTCCCGTTGCTGAAGTAAAGTAACACTTTCGGGATGAGCTTTAATGGGTGCCCATCCCGATTTCCGAAATGTAAAAACCGGGGATGTTTCCCCGGTTTTTTCTTTTTTAGAGAAGGAGCGGTTAATCTATACCAACACCGTTTTCGATTTTGCTGTAGTCACGCTATATGTGACCAGAAAATTTAGGGGCCGTCCCACCTTCAGGTTGGACGCCCCTAAACATGCCACACACGGGTATTATTCTTCTCCACTTTCTTCCTTTGGCTCGATAATAAGAGAATCAGCGACGAGCTCCCACAGGTATTTTACTTCGATATCCAGGTCGTACTCTTTCTTCAGGCTCTTCTTGATCTGGTCACGGCAGTTGTGACATGGGGTTATTACGAGTTTTGCTCCGGTATCTTTAATCTGTTTTGCTTTGACTCTACCATAGAAAATGCGTTCTTCGACATAAGGACCAGCCCAGGCACCACCGCCTGCTCCGCAGCAGAAATTATTTGCTCTGTTAGGATTCATATCCACAAAGTTTTCACAGCACTGCTGGAGAATCCAGCGCGGTTCTTCATAATAACCATGACCAAAGGTTCTTTCGCTTTTTCTACCGTAATTACATGGATCGTGGTAAGTGGTGAGTTCGGTATGGATTGACTTATCGACCTTAATGCGGCCTTCTTCCAGGTACTGTTTAAGAAGATCGTGGATGCTTAGATATTTAACTTCGCCTTTAAACCATCTTTCGAGACCCAACCTGGTCGCGTAGTATGCGTGACCTCATTCAGGCAACAGTAGATACTCGCACTCAAGTTCCTTGTAATTCTTGACTATGCGGCTGACAATTTCCTTCATAGCCGCATCATCACCGGTAAAAAGCCCCCAGTTTACTCCTTCCCAGTTTTCTGAAGGAATAGTCCAGGATTCTCCGGCGGCATAGAAGATTTTCCACCAGTAGGTCATATCTTCTGGTTCAGCAAAGGGTTCCTTGGAATTAATCGTAACCAGAATTCGAGCACCTTTCTTATCTACAGGCACTTCAAACCCAGGAAGTTCTTCTGCAAGTTCTGCTCCAACATCTTCAAGGAGGAAAAGGAAATCTTCTTTTGGAATTCCCACATTGTTTCCCGTGTTAAGGCACATCTCCACACCTTTATGGAGAACGCCCGGCACCTTGTCACGATCTCTTAAGCCTCGAGCAGATCTCAAGAGTGTTAAAAGATCTACACCCATTGGACAAGCATACTCACAGCGTCCACACAGAGTGCAAACCCATGGGAATTTGGAATCAATAATTTCCTGATCCAAACCCAGTACGGCGAGACGGACTACTTTTCTTGGGTCAAGTCCGTCCACACCCGATACAGGACATCCTCCTGCGCAGGTTCCACAGGTGAGGCAAAGCTCGGCATATTGACTTGCGAGCTTCCGCCTTTCTCTTTTTGACAGTAACAACGGCTCCATAGGCTCCTCTCCTTACTAAAGAAATATCCCACAAAATCCCATAACAACAGCTCCGTCACTCTTCCTCCCCCATAGAGCAACAGGAGCTATTTGTTCCTCTGTGTTGCAAACTAAACCGCATTTTAAAGGCGAAAACCGAAAATATCAACTATTAATTTGGTAACCGAGTGCGAAAATAGATTTTTCCTATATTGCTAAAGCTTGATCACTGTGGCTGTAAACTTCTTCGGTTTCTTCCTCCCATCCATCCCAGAGATAATGCTGTTCTTCTCTTCGAGCAATGACTCTGAAGGCATATCTTACCTGTTCTTCGTAAAAAGCACAGTAAGGAGCAGGAGCCAAAAGTGATCCTGTGAGAGAATACACTTCGGCAGGGCAGGGTGCTCCGCAAAAATGCCTTATGGCGCACCGATTACATGGATCAATCTGTTCCACTGTGCGAGAAGTAACCGCTCGAAAGGGTTCAGAAGAGAGAATTTCCGGAATGGGGTGAGAAAGGATGTTGCCTCCTTTGAAGTTTTCAAGGCCTATAAATTCGCTACAGGGGAAAACGTCTCCCTTTGCCGAAACGGCGAAGAAACATTTTCCACCGCCGCAAGGGGATATGTCACACATGAGCCGCCTGGTAGTTGGTCCGAGAATGCCCGCTAAAACATTAGCGAAATTCACTACAACAAGCTTGAACCCGCGTTCTTTTCTTATTTCTTGGGTTCTGTCCAGCGCTTTGCAAAAATATGTTGCGAAAATATCATCATCTGGCTTTAACTCTTGTCCGCCCTTCTGAGTGCACCGAACAGGGTTGAACATAACCATTTTAACACCGTGATCCGCATAAAAATCTACCATCTGTGGAAGAAGAGAAACATTGTGTTTTGTTACGGTGGTAATCACATTAAAACCGGGATAATCTGAGAGAGCGTCAATGACCTTAAGAAGATGTTCGAAAGCTCCGGTTCCTCCCCACGAATGTCGTAGCGAATCGGCAATTGCCTGTTCATGAGCATCTAGAGATATGCCTATTCCAACGCCTTTTTCTCTGAGAAATGTTATAGCTTCGTCATCAAGGAGAGAGCCGTTGGTTTGAATGCCGAAGTGGAAATCATTTTCAAAGGCTTCTATCGCTCTGAAAACTGCATCTCGTGCTATCATGGGTTCACTGCCATGGAAAATAAGCTGTGGCTTTACTGATGGGGGAAGGCTGGAGCGGAAATATTCTAGAAGGCGGTGTAATGCTTCAGATAGAGCTTCATAGGACATTGTTTCTCCGTAGCGCCTCATGTTTTCAGGAAGGTAACAGTAGGGACAATTGAAATTACACCGCTCGGTTGGATTGAAATAAACCGCTGAAGGTGTAAGTTCAAACCTGAAAGACTGCATTTCTTTTTTGAATTTATCGGCTTCTTTCAGAAAATCTTTGACTATTCCTCCAGCGAGAGCTTCTTTTAATTCCTTGTTTTCCACAAGCGCCCAAAATCCCGTATCGGGTTCTATGACTGCTACACGATCTTCAAGTCCCACGTCCAAGACAGCAAACTGAGGACCGTAGCCAGAATTGGCGTATTTCATGATCTTAAAAACCTCCTGGTTCGAAAATTAAATTCTAACAAAACGAAGGGAATATCCCGATTGTTCAATCCAAGGTGGAGCACATACATGCGCTCCACCTTTTGTAAAACTTACACTTTAACGTCTGCCTTTTTCGTTACTTCTTTGCCGTGAGGAGAACATAGTGAGAGAGTCCGGTTCCATTCTGATTTTTGCACTTTCTTCTGTAACTGATCACTTTCTTCATCTGGGTTCACCTCCTTTCTGTTTTGAATTCAAGGGATCAACAAAAAAACCCGGACCAATCCCTTTTGAGATAGGAGATTGATCCGGGTCCCTTTGCCATCAGGATGCCCGATTCCCATTCCCGACAGGTCTTCTGGCTTCCCTCCTCTTCAGCGCCTTCCCATCCCGCTTGAGCGAGACAGTGGCTTTTTGCTGAAGAGCCGCTCCTTCAGGAGCGCTCGAGGGTCACAGCGGCGGGTCCGCCACGGATTTTCACCGTGTTCCGAGATGTCGGGAAGGATGAAATCGCTTACATTTTTAGTCAAATCTTGAAAGGGGTCAAGAAATTTAAAAAATTTTTAGACCGCCTTCTATTTCTCGATTTGCTAATGTTGGGAATTTTAGAGGCGCATCCCTCCACAAAGGGAGCGCCTCTATGTTTCAGAAGCAATTGATCTCGCCTGATTACTCCTCTTTAGATTTCTCTCTTACAACAAACCTTGGTTCAAGCATTTCGAGTTTTTTCACCAAACCACCGTATTCAAGCTCACTGTAAGGAAGCATGGCAGCTCCAAAGAATCCCTGCCGTCTGATTTCAATTGCTTTTCTTGATATTTCTTGTCTTACGTAGTCCCAGAATGGATGGTCAAAAGCGTCAACAGGATTTGTTAATCGTCCTTCATGTACACAATAGGCAGCGCAGGAAACTACAGGGGGACCGTCAAAGAATGAAATGGTAGAGTTCTGTTTAACTGGCATAAGAGGTCCTATATGACTGCCACGCATGAAACCCGCTACATAATGCCCGAGATGGAAAGGTGCAAGAACTTCACCAGTAGCAGGGAAGGCTCCCTGAACTCGCACGATCATTATTGGATCATCTTTACCCGTGTATTTCCCGGCGATGTTTCTTAATCGTGTAGTGCTTGCCGCTACGACCTGTTCTCCTGTTTCTCGAGAATAAATGGCTTCTACTACAAATCGTTCTGTATCTCTCAATAGAGCTGCAATGTCGTAAAGTTCCTCGGGAGCGTTTAATTCAATAACCCTATCGGCTTCGGTATAAGCAACATCCATTATACAAAACTTGAATCCTTTAAACATGCTGGGGGAAAGTAAAAGGCCCGAACAATACATAGGATCGGCAAAGGCAAGGTACAGGGGAAGATTGTAAGCTCCGGGATCAGTTTTGTCGGCAGCAAAAAATAGGAATGGTTCGGATGGTCGCTCTTCTATCTCCATTTCTGCTACAGCAGGTCCAAGACCTTTAACATTTCCGGAAAAGGCATCTTTTAAAAGATCCTGCCCTGCCCCATAAAGCCCTTGATCTTTAGCTACATCTGTTGCGACTTTAAAAGCGTCCCATGCAAGTTTATGAACAGTTTCTGATCCGACTCCCTGAGTGTGGGTACAAAGAATGGCTATGTCATCGCCGGTGAAACTTACTTTGAAATCGATAAGTACACCTCGGTGGTGTTGTTCTATATGATTTTTTACCGCTTCAAGAACTCTTGTGCTAGGCCTGATATGCCCACCTACACTGCCTATGTCCGCCTTGATGGCTGTAATTGTGACTCTCATGCCCAGCGCCCTCCTTTTTTCGGTAAGTCGTGGCTGTAAAAACCCAAATGTTACCGTTTGCTTCTTAGTTTGAGCATATTGAAAGAAAGCCGAGTTGACAAGGGGGGAGTTTGATTTTAAAGTGCCTTTTTCGTAAAAGTTGGAGATTCTCACTACGGAAAGGGAGGTAATTAAAAATGGCTGATGAGTCCTGTAAGGGTAAAAGCTGTGCAACCTGTGAAAAGCGAAAAACAGAAAGTGAAGACGAGCTTTTGAGATGTAAACTTGACCGCATTCGGCATAAGATCATTGTAATGAGCGGAAAAGGCGGTGTGGGCAAGAGTAGTGTTGCCGTGTATCTTGCCTATGCCCTTGCTCTTAAAGGTTATCAGGTAGGACTTATGGATATTGACCTGCACGGTCCTAGCATCCCGAGAATGCTTGGGCTCAAAGGGTTACTCGGCATCACAACTGATCAGCAGGTCATGCCACACCTTTATCGGCCTAATTTTAAAGTGGTTTCCATTGAAAGCATGCTTGAAGATCGCGATGCCGCCGTTATCTGGCGTGGACCTATAAAACACGGAGTTATTAAGCAGTTTATAACCGAGATTGACTGGGGAGACCTGGATTTTCTCGTAATAGACTGCCCACCCGGAACCGGCGACGAACCACTCAGTATAGCTCATCTCATCCCAGAAGCTCATGCTCTGATAGTTACCACCCCCCAGCAGGTGGCGCTTGCTGATGTGCGTAAGTCCATAAATTTCTGTTTCAAGGTCAAACTGAACGTGCTTGGAGTTGTAGAAAACATGTCCGGGCTTTACTGCCCTCACTGCCAGCAGTTCATTCCCATTTTTAAAACCGGTGGTGGCGAAAAGATGGCTCTTGAAATGGGAGTTCCATTCCTTGGAAGCCTGCCATTCGATCCCGCAGTTGTTGAAGGTGGTGATCTGGGGAAACCTATTATGGAAACTCATCCAGATCATCCTTTTGTCAAAGCCGTTGATAAAATTGCGTCATCAGTGGTCGAGGTGCTGGAAAGCTTTACGCCAAAAACCAAGTCGGCTCATTGAGCAATCAGAAAAGGAGACTCTATGCTGAGACTGGAACTCACTCAAGATAAACTTACCCAGGAGCAAAAAGACCAACTTAAAGCCATGTGGCTGAGATGTATGAAGCGAATTATTGCCAGTACAACTCTTGCTGGTAGTGGACATCCTGGTGGTTCAATGTCATCTCTTCATACTTTATTGCTCCTTTACAGCATCCTACGTCATGATCCTAAAAACCCTTCCTGGGAGGACAGAGATCGACTCGTGGTTAGTATGGGGCACATTAGCCCGGGCGTTTATAGTGTGCTGGCGGAATTTGGTTATTTCTCAGAAGAAGATATGATTCTTGAGTTTCGTAGAGCAGGTTCTTCCTTTGCAGGCCATGTGGAACACTGTGTTCCAGGAATAGAATGGAATACCGGAAACCTTGGACAAGGACTTTCAGCCGCAGCCGGCATGGCTCTTGCCCTTAAGCTCAAAAAACATCCTGCCAGAGTGATCGCCCTTATGGGTGATGGAGAGCAGCAAAAGGGACAGATAGCCGAAGCTCGTAGATTCGCTGTAAAATACAAACTTTCTAACCTTGTTGGCATTGTTGACCGCAATCATCGGCAGATCGGTGGAGACACTGACGAGGTTATGCCCCAAAGCGTGCGTGCAGAATATGAAGCCGCTCGATGGAATGTTATCTACGTCCCCGATGGAAACGATTTCGATGAGCTTTTTGCTGCTATGAGAAAGGCTTTTCTTAAGGATGTTCCTAACCCTGACCATCCAACCGTTATTGTAGCTAGAACGGTTATGGGTAAGGGTGTTTCTTTTATGGAGAACAAGGAGAAATACCACGGTTCACCGCTCTCCGAAGAAGAAGCTGCGAAAGCTTTCGAGGAACTCGGCATAGAGAATCCTATTCCCAGGTATAAAGAAATGAGAAAAAGTCATAGGCTCTTCCGTCCCGGCTACTGCGAACCTATTATTTATCCATCAATAGATGTTGGAGTTCCCAGAACCTACGATCCTTCCGTTAATACCGATAATCGTTCTGCTTACGGTGCGGTGCTTGAGGATCTTGCCAAGCTTAATAACAAACCGGGTGAAACACCAAAAGTTTTGGGATTTAGCTGCGACCTGGAAGGTTCTGTGAAAATGACGGCTTTTCGAAAGGCATCGCCTGAAGCGTTTTTCGAATGCGGTATTCAAGAACATCACGCAGCAACAGTATCGGGAGCCATAAGCAAAGAGGGTTTCGTGGCTTTTTTCAGCACCTTTGGTGTATTTGGCGGTTGCGAGACCTACAACCAGCATCGCCTAAACGATATAAATAAAACGCATCTGAAAGTCGTCTGCACTCATTTGGGGCTTGATGTTGGAGAAGATGGCCAGACTCACCAGTGTATTGATTACATTGGGCTTTTTAGAAACCTTTTTGGATGGTCGGTTTTTATACCCGCCGATCCCAATCAGACAGACCGTATAGTTCGTTTTGCGGCAAAGACTCCTGGAAATATATTTGTCGGAATGGGACGATCAAAAACGCCGGTTATAACAGACCTTGAAGGTCGTCCCTTTTTTGCCAATGGATATACCTTTACACCCGGTAAATTTGACTGGGTGAGACAGGGTAATGCAGGAGCCATAATGACCTATGGGCCTCTCCTTATCCACGCTATCAGAGCATGGGAGAAGCTTAAACAGGAAGGCATTCAGGTGGCAGTTATAAATTGCGCGTCTATTAAACCTTTTGATAAAGATTCTGTCTTACAAGCTGCCAAGACAGGATTTATCCTTACCGTTGAAGATCACAATATTGATACGGGTATTGGATCGATCGTGGCCACGATCATTGCAGAAGAAGGCATTTCATGCCGCCTTGTTAGGCTGGGAGTAAAACATTATGGAAGTTCAGGTTCTCCAGTGGAACTTTATCGGGCTGAAGGTATAGATACTGAAGCCATAATTCAGCATATTAGGGAAGCTCACGAGAAAGGCTGGATACGAGGTTAACATAATCTTCCACAGTCTGATGTGAAAAAATATAAGCTACTTTGTGTCTTTCTGCGGGGATAGATGCTGTGAAGGTATTGTAGAAATCGTCATTTGGGGGAGGAATGAGAGGGCTAAAAGACTGAAAGACGGGTTTTGTTACGAACCATTCTCGCCTCTCCCTCATGACCGAACTGTGAAGGCTTCTAAGACTGGTTTCATGACAGAATATGATAATCCTTATATCCCCGGTGGATAGATTTCTTCTGCCACCTATAAAAGGTACAAGCTTTGCCATGACAGTTGTTGCTACAGGAATGGCTTTTGTATAGTTACTGCCAAGCCACTTTATCCATTCGTCCTGTTTGGACCGATCGATGAGATGTGCTTGCATAAAAGACTCTAAAAGCCTGTGGTAAAATACCTGTGAAAAACCTCCTGGAAATTTTTCGGCCATCTGTTGGGCAACATCGTTTATAGTTGGGTGCCAGTGTCCATCTGCAAGGAAGTGCGTCATCATGCCTGCAAGGAAAAGTTTTTCCTCAGGGGTTGCACTGTTCCAGATGTTTCCCTTGACTACTTCGTAAAAGGCTTTTCCTTCTAGTTCGTGCAGGTTATCGCCCAGAGAATAGTGAGCGGAAAAGGGTGAATAGAAGAATGAGTCCGGGAACAGGGATCCGATTAGAAAAAGAATTTTCCCTGCAGTACTCAATTTTAAAGAAGGAATTGACTGGAAAAAGTACCACACTCTATCGGCAAGCCACAGGTGAACAATCTCTTTGGGCATACGATCTTAGCTCCCTTGTCCGATTATTGGTCAATGAAATTGTTGCTGTCGTTGTTGGTAAAAGATGTTGGAGGAAGATGCGATAGAACTTCCAGCACGTTAGGTATCAAGCGCCTTACGAAGCCATTTCTATCGGCTTCATACGTATCAATGTAATCTGAGAAAAGGGGATGAGTTGGGTTTAAAGGTGGAACTTCGTATTGTAGCCATTCGTATTCATTGTAGAAATCTACGGCAAGCTCTACCATGGGAATGGATCTGGCATTGAAGTGATTGACCCATCCAAGCCTGAACATCGCTTCAAATCTGATCTGGTCGAGAAGGAAAAGGCTAATCTCAATAATTTCTCGTTTTGCTGAGGTGTCGAGACATTCGCAACTACCAAACTGTTGAATCTCGCGAGGATACCTGCACTTGGCGACAAAGACTTGCAGAATCTGCATGGATTGGGGTGTGCCAAAGGCGAAAAATTTTATGACCTCACTCCCCACAGTACTTATTGTTGTGTTGTGAGAAAAGGTTTCTTTGAATTTTTTCCCCCAACCCTTGAAAGCAAAACTGGCAATTTGCCGAAGCCTTGCTTCCCGTAAATCAATAACTTCGCCCATAGATATTCTCCCTTTTCTGGGTTGGTTGGCAACCTTAGAAGATGTTCCCTGAGATGGGACAATCTAAACCTTAATTTTTTTCGAGAGCGTAAAATCTATGGCTATGTCAATTGCAATTTTTTTATAGCACGTCCGGAAGATCTTGCAAATGACTTTAACCTGATTTTACGGGATTTTTTATTGACAGAGCGAAAAAAATTGTAATAAAGCCGACTTTTGCTTTTTCAAAAAAGATTGAAAGGTTAAAATTAAGTGGTTTGCCGAATATACAGGAAAGGTGGGCAAAACAGTGAGAAAATTTTGGGTGGCTGTAACATCTGCTGTGTTCATATTGTGGAGCTTACTTGTTGGCTACGTCGGCTTTAGATTTTCTCACATCACTAATTTAACATTCTACACCGTATTGGTTTGGGCAGCCGGGGTGGCTATGTTGATTTGTGGGATTGTGGCAGGGAAAAATTCCAAAAGGCCGGATGTGCCCGGTGGTAAATTTGATTCATTGCTAGACGCCGTTTTTAATAGTGTAGATGATGGGATTAGCGTTCTGGATAAGGATCTTAATATCGTCTACGTCAATCCGATAATGGAGAAATGGTATGCTCAAAACCTCCCCCTCATTGGGAAAAAATGCTATTTCGCCTATCATAATAAGCAAAAGCCCTGTGATCCATGTCCTTCCTTGAGAGCGATTCAAACTGGAAAGAGGGAAAGTGAAACCGTGGAAGGGCTTCCCGGTTCGCCTGCTAAGTGGTTGGATGTTTATTCCTTTCCCGTTAAAGATCAACGGACAGGGGAAATCATTGGAGTTTCAGAATTCGTTAGAGACATAACGGACATTGTCCAAAAGGAAGAAGCTTTAAGAGAGACTCAGGCTCAACTTGATGCTCTTTTCCAGAATATGATGGAAGGTGTGGCCTTTCACGAAATTGTAAGGGACGAAAACGGCATACCTATAAATTACAGAATTTTGAAGGTAAATCCACAGTATGAGCGTATCGTGGGTATTCCTGCTGAAAAGGCGGTTGGGAAATTAGCAACAGAAGTTTACGGCACGGAGAAACCCCCGCTTTTTATGGAGTATGTCGGGGTCGTTATGTCTCGCAAGCCTCTTGTGTTGGAAACCTATGTGGATGAAGTGAAGAAATACTTTCACATATCTGTCGTTCCCTGGGGTGATAACGGCTTTTTCACAGTTTTTACAGATCTTACAGATCGTAAGCAGATGGAACTTCAAATTCAGAGAGGCCAAAAGCTTGAAGCTATTGGTCTTCTTGCCGGAGGTATTGCTCACGATTTAAACAACATCTTACAGATCATAAGTGGCTACACCGAGATTGCTCTTCAAAAGATTTCTTCTGGTCATAACCTGTGGGAGCCTCTTAATTACATACAGGATGCGGGGAAGAGAGCAGCAGATCTGGTGCGTCAAATTCTTACTTTCAGCCGTCGTTACCCATCTCATCCCGCTATCATAAACGTCAATGAAAACATCAGCAATTTGCTTAAAATGATTAAAAGACTTATCGGAGAACATATAGTTGTTGAGTTTTATCCAGCTGAGGATATTGGTTTTATTAAGATTGATCCTGCCATGTTCGATCAGTTGATCATAAATCTTTGCGTTAATGCTCGTGATGCCATGCCCAAAGGTGGAGAGCTTGTTATAAGAACCAAAAATGTTGTGGTCGATGAGGATTATATTCAAAACCACCCTTGGGCTTTACCAGGTGATTATGTCTGTATCTTAATCTCGGATTCCGGAGAAGGTATTCCTCCCGAGATTATAGATAAAATTTTCGATCCATTTTTTACAACCAAGGAGCATGGTAAAGGAACCGGCCTAGGTCTTGCTACGGTTTACGGCATTGTAAAGCAGCATAACGGTATGATTCATGTTTACAGCGAACTGGGCAAAGGAACGACCTTTAAAGTTTATTTTCCTTTTATCCATTCTGATGCACGCAACCATCTTTCTGACACCTCAAATGCCAGGAACTTTAAGGGTAAAGAAACTGTGCTTTTAGCGGAAGATGACGATGAAGTCAGACGGTTTGTTAGGTCTGTTCTTGAAGATGCCGGGTACAAAGTTATAGAAGCTCGGGATGGTGTAGAAGCTTGGGACCTTGCTGTGAAAATGAGAAAGTCCGTTGATCTTCTGGTAATGGATGTGGTTATGCCAAGGCTTGGCGGAATTGAAGTTGTCGATAAGCTTAAATCCATGAATCTTATCAAACCTGTGGTGTTTATTAGTGGGTATAGTGAGGATGCCTTTCCTGTAAAGGAATTACCTAAAGATCAACATGTTGCTTACGTTTCGAAACCGTTTAGTCGTGAGGAGTTTCTTCTAACGGTAAGAGAACTCCTCGACCAATATAAGCACAAATAAAAATCCCCCAACATCTACCAGAGTGTACCATGACACAGACCGCAATGCTTACCGTTGCTTCCTTCCGGACCTGGCGGGGTTCGCATCCGTCTGTTACATGGTGTCCGGTAGTGTTGAGGGACAACTCTAAAATAAAAGTTTGATCTGGGAAAATCAACATCTTTTTGACGCAAGGTTAATTATTGCTGGCACATGCAATAGTTGGGAATCTCTCCTAATTTATCATCCCGCACTAGATAAGGTATTCCCTCAAGAGATGCCTCGCTTACGCTCAGCATAACAAGCAAGAAAGACTGTCACCCTGAGCGATAGAGGAGCGTCTTCTCAAGAAATACCCAGCTTACGCTCGGCAATCCCCCGCGGGACGCGGGATTAGAACACCCCATATCAACGGGTGACTTCCTCGTAGAAGTATCCTACAATAGGAGCCGATTCAGGGTAAATTCCTTGACAGTTTTTTGTGGTGCGTGGTATCGGAAGCGTAATTTTTAAGGCGAACAAGAACAGGGGAGTATAAGATATGATTAAAAGGAAAGAGTTAAAGAAATTTGAAGATACAGCAGGGCAAACGATACAAAACAAGGGCAGGGTAGAAAGTATCGAAGAAGATGATGTGATTGAGCTCGAAGAAGTGGTTGAGGAACCGGATCTACTGCCAGTAGGAGAGGATCTTGATGAACTTTTAAAGGAAGATGTTGGCGACGATTTTGATTTCGATATTGAGAAACTGGATGCAGAGCTCGGAGCAGAAGAAAGCGAAGAGTTGGAAGATGAAATTGCTATCGACGTAACTTCTGAAAAAACTAAACCTTCGTCTGCAGGTGCATCTTCATCCTCTCCATCTTCACCTGCTCCGTCAGCTCAAGAAGCTATAGACGAGCTTTTCCAGGAAGCTTTGCTTGAATCTGAAAGTCCTTCAGACACTGGAGACATCGGTAAAGAAGTAACCGGACCACCAGTGTCTAAGGCTGTGGAGCCCAAACCGTTGACTGCCCCTTCCCAGCAGGATGTAGAATATATCATCGATGAACTTGAGAAACGTTTGATAGCAAAGTTTGAAACGTTCGTTCAGCAACAGTTGCCGTCAATTGTGCTTGAAACGGTCCGCCAAGAATTGAAAGCTCTACTGAAAGAACTGGAGGAACAGTAAAAGTATGAACAGGGAACTGTTACCAAAAGCTTATGATTTTAGAGAAGTCGAGCAAAAGTGGTATGAATTTTGGCTAGAGAAAGACTTTTTCCACGCCAACGTAGATAGCCCAAAGCCTTCTTTCTCCATAGTTATTCCTCCACCCAATGTTACCGGTCAGCTTCACATGGGACACGCCCTTAATAACACCCTGCAGGATATACTTTGTCGGTATAAAAGACTTCAAGGGTATGAAGTGCTTTGGGTTCCTGGTACAGATCACGCCGGTATTGCTACTCAAAACGTCGTGGAACGAGAGCTTGCCGCAGAGGGAAAGACTCGCTACGACCTGGGACGTGAGGCTTTCATTGAACGAGTATGGCAATGGAAGGAAAAATACGGAAATATTATCATCAATCAGTTGAAACGCCTTGGAGCGTCCTGCGATTGGAAACGTCAACGATTTACAATGGATGAAGGCCTTTCAAAGGCTGTTCGCATAGTGTTTGTACGTCTTTATAAGGAAGGTCTGATATACCGCGGAGAACGTATGATTAACTGGTGTCCGCGGTGTTCGACAGCTTTAGCTAATATTGAAGTGGAAGGTGAAGAACAGGACGGAGCTCTTTATTATATCCGTTACCCGCTGGAAGACGGCTCAGGATACCTTGCCGTAGCCACCACTCGCCCGGAAACCATGCTCGGTGATACCGCCGTTGCCGTTAATCCAGAAGATAAGCGGTATCGACATCTCATTGGGAAAAAGGTTATCCTGCCTCTTGCCGGTCGTATTATCCCTATAATTGCCGATGAATACGTGGATGTGGAATTCGGTACCGGCGCCCTTAAAGTAACCCCGGCTCACGATTTTAACGACTTTGAACTGGCTCAGAAACACGGACTTGAATTTATTCAGGTCATTGACTCATCGGGCAAAATGACTTCCCATGCCGGTCCTAAATACGAAGGTCTTGACCGCTATGCCTGCCGAAAAGCTGTAGTGGAAGATCTCAAAGCCCAAGGACTTCTTGAACGGATCGAACCTTACAAACATCGTGTAGGTCATTGCTATCGCTGTAAGAGCGTTGTTGAACCGATGATGTCGCTTCAATGGTTTGTTCGCACAAAACCTCTTGCCGAAAAAGCGATGAAAGCGGTTCGACAGGGTAGGACTCGCATTATTCCTTCTAAATGGGAAAAGGATTACTTCAACTGGCTTGAAAATATTGAAGACTGGTGTATCAGCAGGCAAATATGGTGGGGACATCGCATCCCGGCGTGGTATTGTTCATCCTGCGGTGAAATTACAGTATCTGAAGAAGATCCTTCAATGTGTGCTCACTGCGGAAGTCGTGAAATTTCTCAGGATCCCGATGTCCTTGATACCTGGTTTAGTTCTGCTTTGTGGCCCTTCACTACCATGGGATGGCCAGAAAAAACAAAGGAGCTTGAAAGATTCTACCCAACTTCGGTGCTCGTTACCGGCTTTGATATTTTGTTCTTCTGGGTGGCACGTATGATGATGATGGGACTTCACTTCATGGGTGATGTGCCTTTCTACGACGTCTATGTCCACGCTCTCGTAAGGGATGCTCAGGGACAGAAAATGAGCAAATCTCGCGGTAACGTCATTGATCCCCTTGTTATGATTGAACGATATGGAACTGACGCTTTCAGATTTACTCTCGCCGCCTTCGCTGCTCAGGGACGGGATATTAAGCTTTCTGAAGAACGCATTGAAGGTTACAGGCACTTTGTAAACAAAATCTGGAACGCCTCCCGCCTCGTTTTAATGAACCTTGAAGATTTTGATCCTTCAATTTCTAAAAATTACACCACTCAACCTGAACAATTGTTCCACAGGTGGATTCTTAGCAGGCTTCATGACGTTATCTCCGAAGTCAGGCAGGCAATGGATGAATACCGCTTCAATGATTATGCCCAGACGCTTTACCAATTTTTCTGGCACGAATACTGTGACTGGTATTTGGAAATGATAAAACCCGAGTTTTACGGAGAAGACAGGGAGCGCCGAGAAAGAGCTCAGGCTCTGGCTTTATTCGTACTCAGGCAGATGCTTATCATGCTTCACCCGATCATGCCCTTTGTTACTGAAGAAATCTGGCATAGGCTTCCTGGAAGTGAAGGAAGCATCATGGAAGCGAGCTTTCCTGTGGAGGATTCCATCTGGAAAAATGTTGATGCCGAAAGAGATATGAGATTTTTGCAGGAACTTGTTACAGCGATAAGGAATATTCGCGGTGAGATGAATATTGCTCCCGGGCTGGAAGTGGATGTGGTCTGCCGGTATCAGGAAGATAGGGAAAGGATGATTGCTGAAGACTACGAATACCTGATAAAAGAGCTGGCTCGGGTTAAAAACTTTAGCATTCTTCCTATGGAAGGTACGACCAAACCCAAGTTTGCTGCAACAGGTGTTGCCGGATCCTCAGAAGTTTCGGTCATTTTGAAGGATTTGCTTGATTTTGACGCAGAATTGAAGCGGGTGGACAAGGAGATTGGGAAGCTCGAATCAGAAGTTACCGTAATCCAGAAGAAACTCCATAACGAAGATTTTCTGAAGAAGGCTCCAGAAGAAGTGGTCGAAAAAGAGAAGGAAAAACTCAAACGTCTTATGGACAAGCTCCAGAAACTTCGTGCCCATCGCGATCATGTTGCGAGCATCCAGCGTGGGGAGTGAGGATAATTGAAGGGTTAGACGTTAAATGTAGGGGCAACCAGCTGGTTGCCCTTATTGCCGTTGGAAGAGGATGAGATGCCGTCGTTAGAATGGCTTATTGCAGAGGCTCTTAAAGAAGATCTGGGACCTGGGGACGTTACAACAAACGCTATTGTGGAGCCTCACATAAAGGGGCGAGCTGAAATAATTGCCAAAGAAACATTTGTTCTTTCGGGAATTGATGTTGCAATCAGAACTTTTAGTTATCTTGACCCTGAAATAGAAGCAACACGGTATTATTCTGATGGAGAAGAAGTGCCCAGAGGGGAAGTAATATGCAGTCTCTCTGGTTCGGTGAGAGCACTTCTCGGAGCAGAGCGGGTGGCTTTGAATTTTCTTCAGCATCTTTCAGGCATTGCAACTCTTACGAGACGTTTTGTCAGGGAAATAGAAGAAGCTTTTCAGAGCGAGGGGCTTTCAGAAATAACGTGCTGGATACTTGATACGAGAAAAACCACGCCTCTTTTACGATCCCTGGAAAAACAAGCGGTTCGCCATGGTGGTGGTAAAAATCATCGTTTTGGCTTGTTTGACGGCGTCCTTATAAAGGAAAACCATATTGTTGCTGCAGGAGGGTCTGTAAAGGAAGCTATACGTAGAGCTAAATCTGCTGTGCACCATCTTCTGAAGATAGAAGTTGAGGTAGAAAATCTCAGCCAGCTAAGAGAAGCAATAGAAGCTGGGGCTGATATGGTTTTGCTTGATAATTTTACCGTTGATGAAGTAAAAAAAGCGGTTGCTATGTGTAGGGGGGTGATCCCCTGCGAGATTTCCGGAGGAGTGAGCCTTAGCAACGTAAGGCTTTTTGCCAAAACCGGAGCAAACTTTATTAGCGCTGGAGCAATTACTCATTCAGCCCCGGCGGTGGATATAAGCATGAAATTAAGAGAAATCTGGGAATAGGGACATTGAATGAGCACCAATGTCTCTTCGGTTAGACCAAAACAAAGTTAGGAGGTTAATAGGAATGAACATTTTTATTATGGTTTATGCGGTAGGAACTGCTTACGCTCAACAGGGATCTCCACAACCCGCAGGAGGAGGACTGGCGGCTATTATACCTCTTGTGTTTATGATCCTGATTTTCTACTTCTTGATCATCAGACCTCAGCAGAAACGCCAAAAGGAACATCGCAATATGCTTGCGAATCTTAAAAAGGGCGATCAGGTGATTACTCAAGGCGGACTCATAGGGACAATAACCGGTCTTACAGAATCGGTTGTAACTCTTGAGGTGGCTGACAATGTTAAAGTGAAAGTTCAGAGAGCATACATTGCTGGTGTTATGAATCCATCCAAGGATAAGGAACAATCAAAGGACAAGGAGTAATAAAAAGGAGGCTAGGAATTGATCTCTCTGAGATGGCGTTTCCTTTTTGTGCTTATTGTGTGCGTTGTTGCGATTATTTATCTTATTCCTTCCGTGAGCCCTCAACTCCCACCTTGGTGGAAGGGCATCCTTCCAAAAGAAAAGCTTCATCTGGGGCTTGATCTCCAGGGGGGTATACACCTGGTTTTGGAAGTGCAAACAGATAAGGCCGTGGAGAGTTTTGTTGATAGGCAAATCGAGGAATTTAAAGATCTATTTCGAAAAGAATCCATTCCTTTTGAAAAGATCGAACGTCACGGGCTTTCGGAAGTTATGCTTAAGTTTCCTGCAGATACTTCTGTGGCCAAGGTAGAAGAAATCCTTAAGAAGAATTTTCCCCTGTTTGCTGTAAAAAATAGCGAAACAACGGGGGAAGGAGTGGTTGTTAGCTTAGCGCTGGTGGATCAGGAAATTACTCATATCAAGCAGATGGCTGCTCGCCAGGCGCTTGAAACCATAAGAAATCGAGTGGACCAATTTGGAGTGAGCGAGCCGGATATACGTCCCCAGGGTAATGATCGTATTCTCGTTCAGCTTCCAGGTGTAAAGGATCCCGAACGGGCAATTGCCATTATAGGAAAGACGGCCCAACTCGAATTCAAACTTGTTGACGAAACTGCCCGTTCCGAAGATGTGGCGCAGGGAAAGCTTCCTCCGGGATCCAAAGTCTATCCAATGAGACATTTTGATCCCGCAACCGGTAAGGTTCAGCAAACGGAGATCGTCTTAAAGGATAGAACTCTTCTTACCGGCGAATACATTACGGATGCTCGAGTGAGAATCGACCAACAGTATAATCGCCCTTACGTGGCTCTGGAGTTTGATCCTCAGGGAGCGCGTATTTTTGAGAGAATCACGGGTGAGCATGTCAAAGAGCGGTTGGCCATTGTCCTGGACGGAGTGGTTTACTCTGCTCCCGTTATTCAGGAAAAGATTTCTGGAGGCAAAGCCAGCATAACTGGTTCTTTTACTATGGATGAAGCAAGGGATTTAGCGATAGTGCTTCGAGCTGGAGCATTACCGGCACCGATTAAGATTCTGGAAAAGCGAACGGTTGGGCCATCCCTTGGGCAAGACTCAATTAGAAAAGGGATTGTTGCAGCCCTTGTTGGCGGAATCGCGATTGTTGTTTTTATGGCCTTCTATTATCGTTTTGCCGGGCTTATTGCTGACCTGGCTCTTATTATGAACATTCTTCTTATTCTGGCAGCCCTTGCTGCATTCCAGGCGACCTTAACCCTTCCCGGTATAGCTGGTATAATTTTAACCATAGGTATGGCGGTTGATGCTAACGTGCTTATTTATGAAAGAATCCGTGAAGAACTTCGACTGGGCAAGACACCTCGCGCTGCTATAGATACAGGATACAGTAGGGCTACAGTGACTATAATAGACTCCAATGTTACAACTCTTATCGCTGCTGTTGTGCTCTTTCAGTTCGGGACAGGACCTATAAAAGGTTTTGCCGTGACGCTTTCCATAGGTATTCTTGCAAGTATGTTTACAGCCATAATTGTGACCAGGATGATTTTCGACTACTGGCTTATGAAACGAAGAGTCACGGAATTGAGTATTTAGGAGGAGACTCCTCATCCTGTGTTCCGCGGGATGAGGGGTGACAGCCCTTCCTGTCATTCCGAGGCGTTCCGAGCGAAGCGAGGGAACACCGAGGAATCTCCTGAAGAGACCCCTCGCTAACGCTCGGGGTGACAAAAAAAGGAGCGGAGGTATAAAAAACTAATGGGAATGCGATACATCATAAAGCCTGACGTGAACATCGATTTCGTAGGGAAGCGATACCTTGCTCTTGCTTTTTCTATCGCTTTAACCTTGGCGGGCGTTTTGGCTATTGTTTTCCGAGGCGGTTTAAACATGGGGATCGATTTTGCTGGTGGAACAATCATCCAGGTAAAGTTTAATGAGCCTGTTGATATTCAAAAGATTAGATCTGCTCTCGAGCCCCTTGGAGTAGCAAGTAGTGCCATTCAGCAGATTGGATCGCCCACTGATCAGGAGTATATTATAAGAACAAATATCCATGAAGAAACGGAAACCTCGGTGAGTGAGAAGATCCATAGCGAATTGGAGAGAATTTTTGGTAAGGGTAAAGTAGAAATTCGTCGTGTCGAAGTGGTTGGCCCCAAAATAGGTAAGGACCTTCGAGAAAAGGCTCTCCTCACGGTTTATTATTCTCTTTTGTTTATGGCTATTTACATTGCTGGGCGATTTGAGTCAAAGTGGACTAAGAGCATACTTATCAGTGCTGGTCTTTTTGGGGGTCTTAAACTTCTTGAAGCTATGGGTATAGGTTATGGAGTTCTATCGGTTGTGGCTCTTGTCGTTACTATTGTGCTTTTCTGGTTTTTTCACCTTCCCTACGCTCTGGGTGCTATTCTCTCGCTTATTCATGATGTAGTGATGACTGTCGGGATTTTTGCCATCCTCAATAAGGAGTTCGATCTAACGGTTATAGCGGCTATTCTGACGATAATCGGATATTCGCTTAACGATACAATAATTGTGTTCGATCGTATCAGGGAAAATATCAGAAAAGAGCGAGGTGTTGATTTTAAGACGATTGTTAACAATAGTGTCAACCAGACTCTTAGCCGTACAATACTAACATCTGGCACAACCCTTATTGTTGTGGTGGCTCTTCTGATTTTCGGTAGCGCTGTTATTAAAGATTTTGTCTTTGCCCTGTTTATAGGTGTGCTTACGGGAACCTATTCATCGATATTCATAGCCGTACCAGTTCTTATTCTGTACGAGGAAAAAGTAGCGGCTCAAAAAATCAAGGAGCCCGCACTGTTGAAGAAACCGAGCAAGGCTTGAGTTTTGCTGGGTTTATGCATAGCTTGCAAGCTTGACATTATGCGGATAATTTGGCATTGAAAGATATGCAAAGAGTGCCGGAGTGGTGAAACTGGCAGACGCGCTGGACTCAAAATCCAGTGGGCCTCGTGCCCGTGAGAGTTCGAGTCTCTCCTCCGGCACCACAGAATTAAACCTAAGAAACCACAGGCCGTAAGACCTACGGCTTTTGTTTTTGGTCGAGGAGGAATTAAGAAGACATGGCGCGGATTACAATCGAAGATTGCATGAAAAAAATAGATAGCCGTTTTGCTCTTGTTCATCTTGCCGTAAGGCGAGTGCTTCAACTTCGCAAGGGGGCTAAACCACTTGTGGATGCTGACAATAGGGAAATTGTTCTGGCTTTGAGGGAAATTGCTGCAGGAAAGGTTACTCTAGAAAATATCGACTTGCTTGAAAAAAGCATCATCGGTGAAACCGGACTTCCTGGTCGAGTTGTGTTTGATCAGGAATCCATTCAGGATAGTTTTGAAGAAGAAGTGAAGCGCTTTGGAGAACAGGGGACCATAGCAGAACTTCCCGAAGATTCCTTCCATGAAGAAAGCACCTCTCAGGACGAACAGGCATGAAAAAACTGGGAATTCTTCCTTATCTGAAAAAACGTGATATTTTGAATGACCCAGAAGCTGATCCTCAGCGGCTTAAGAAATTGGGGGATACTTACATTTCTCTGGATCTACTCCATGATGCGCTAGATTTTTACGAAAAAGCAAAGGATCTTTCTGGCGTTGAAACTATCTTTGAAAAGGCCCTAGAAGAGGGGGATTTTTTTCTGGTAAAACAAACCACCAAAATCCTGGGCAAAACTCTTTCCAGTGAAGAATGGTTAAAGCTTGCAAAGAATGCTGAAGAAAAAGGTAAATTCTTTTTTGCTCTGGAAGCTTACCGTGAGGCTGGCGCTCAGGATGAAGTGGGCAGGCTTGGTGTTACTACAGCCGCCTTGCTTCAAGAGTCATCCCAGCAAACTCTTGACACGCCTGACGGTGGTGCTTAGAAAAACCCTGTGCCTTCCTGAAAAAATTGTCCAATTATGCTGATCGTCGGTTAAACTTAAATGAGGGTAGTAAAGTTTATGGGCGTGGGGATAGGACATTATGAAACGTGATTACTATGAAATACTTGGTGTGCCAAGAACGGCTACCGAGGAAGAGATAAAGAGAGCCTACCGTAAGCTTGCCTTTCAGTATCACCCGGATAGAAACCCTGGAGATAAAGAAGCTGAAGAAAAATTCAAGGAGGCTGCAGAAGCCTACGAGGTGCTTCGAGACCCTGAGAAGCGACGTCTCTACGATATGTATGGCCATGAAGGGCTAAGACGGAGCGGATATGAGGGCTTCCATTCCTATCAGGATATCTTCTCAAGTTTTGGGGATATATTTGAAGAGTTTTTCAGAACTTTCGGTTTTGAAACTCGTAGCCGCACATCAGCCAGACCTGGAAATGACCTTCTTTATAAGCTGAAAATATCTTTTGAAGAAGCCGTCCTCGGAACCGAAAAAGAAATCGAAATTTATACCTACGTTACTTGTGAAAAATGCGGCGGAAGCGGTGCATCTCCTGGCACTCATGAGGTGATTTGCCCTGTATGTAACGGCTCCGGGCAGGTTTACCAGACACGCGGGTTCTTCCGCATTGGCACAACCTGTTCAAGATGTAAGGGAAGTGGGCGGATTTTAAGAGCTCCTTGCAATGCCTGTGGTGGTGAAGGAAGAGTCGAGCGAACAAAGCGGATTAAAGTTCGTATACCCGCAGGTGTAGATACCGGTATGCGGGTTAGAGTTAAAGGCGAAGGCGAAAGCGGATACAGAGGAGGTCCTCCAGGGGATCTTTACGTTCAGGTAGAGGTAGAACCGCACGATTTCTTCGAACGTGATGGGTCAACGCTTTACGTTAAGGTGCCAGTTCACTTCGTGGAAGCTATTCTGGGAGCAGATATTCAGGTGCCAACGTTGGAAGGAATAGAAACTATAAGGCTAGAACCTGGAACTCCCCCAGGTTACACAGTAAGACTTCCTGGAAAAGGGGTGCCGGATCCTCGTTCAGGTCGGCGAGGTGATTTGCTGGTGGAAATTTCAGTGGAAATTCCAAAGAACATAACAAAGCGTCAGAAGGAGTTATTGGAAGAGTTTCTCAGAATTGAGCGAGAAAAGGGAGAAAAGAAACATCGCTGGTGGTCATGGGCGAAGGATAACCGAGGAAAAACTGCATCAGCAAAGTAGTCTTGGCGTTTTTTAATGTTTCTTGTTGGCATCAGGTAGAGAACAATCTTGCTATGGGGAGACAAGGCTAAAATGATCGAAGTAGAGGGACTTACAAAATATTACGGTCCTATTGCTGCCATTGTGGATGTGAGTTTTCGTGTAGATAAAGGGGAAATTGTCGGATTTCTGGGACCTAATGGGGCAGGAAAATCTACCACCATAAAGATTCTTACCTGCTATATGCCCCCTTCTGCAGGCACAGCAAAGATAAACGGTTTCGACTGCCTCGAAGATTCGTTGAAGGTTAGAGAACAGATCGGTTACCTGCCAGAAAATGTTCCGCTTTACAAAGAAATGACGGTTCGCCGATTTCTAGAATTTGTGGCTTCTGTAAAGCGTGTTGATAAATCGGCCGTTAAGCGGGAAATTAACAGGGTTATCGAATTATGCGGTATAGAAAATGTGTCAGGAAGAATTATCGGTAATCTTTCCAAAGGCTATCGTCAGCGAGTCGGACTTGCTCAGGCTCTTATCGGTAATCCTCCGGTTCTTATCCTCGATGAGCCCACCATCGGGTTAGACCCTGCCCAGATTGTAGAAATGCGGAATCTTATAAAGACTTTGGGGCAGGATCACACTATCTTGATGAGTAGCCATATTCTGCCAGAAGTGGCTCAGACCTGTAACCGTGTGATTATCATTAATAAAGGACGTATTGTTGCAACCGATTCTCCGGAAAGATTAACTCGTCAATTGCAGAAAAACGCTCAAATTACGGTTGGATTCGAGTCGCCAGTTGATCCTGAAACACTTAGATCTGTGTTACGACATATACCAGGGGTTAGAGATATTGCCCCGGCTGGCGATAACGGTGCAAAATGGTATATAGACACGGATCACGAAAAAGATATTCGAGCAGACGTAGCAAAGGCTTTGGTTGAGAAGGGTTTAAGGCTTGTGGAATTGAAAAGCGTTGATATGAGTCTTGAGGAAGTGTTCATGCATCTTGTTACAGAAGAAGAATATTCTTCGTCTGCGGAGGCTGTATAGTATGCGTGGATTTTGGGCAGTTTACAAAAAGGAGCTCTATTCCTTTTGGGCGTCACCTATACTCTACGTGGTGATGTTTGTTTTTTTCCTTCTATCCGGGTATTTTTTTTATAGTGCTGTGGCCTACTACAATGTAGTTAGTTTTCAGGCCACACAGAACCCATTCCTGGCTCAGGAACTAAACGCTATATCTATGGTGATAAGACCTTTTCTGTTTGATACCAGCATAGTGCTGCTTCTTCTATCACCTCTCCTTACAATGAGACTTTTTGCCGAAGAGAAAAAAACCGGCACAATTGAGCTGCTTTTTACTTATCCCATAACTGATATTGCTCTGGTTTATGCTAAGTTTGCCGCAGTGCTTACGGTTCTTGTTGTGCTCCTTCTGGGAACCCTGCCTTATATGGTTCTTCTCGGGTATCTCACGAAACTTTCCGTGGGAGCAGTGATAAGCGGTTATCTTGGAGTAATACTCATGGGCGGAGCTTTCCTATCCCTTGGGCTTTTTACATCAGCCCTAACTCAGAACCAAATTGTTGCTGCGACGCTCTCCTTCGGGGCTCTTCTGGGTTTCTGGATCATTTCCTGGATGAAATCCATAAGTTATTCAACACTTGGAAAAGTATGCGAATATATCTCTCTTACGTATCACTTTGACCCCTTCGCAAAAGGGCTTATTGATACAAGACACCTGGTTTATTACTTGATTTTTATCATCTTTTTCATGTTTCTCACCATTCGAAGGCTTGATGTTGAACGATGGCGAGGCTAGCCAGAAAAAATCTGGAGGGATATGATGGCTGAATATTCAAAAAAGCGGCTATGGATCCATGGTTCTCATACAGTTCTTTCGATTATTATTGTGGCGGCTATACTTGGATTTGTAGGGCTTATTGTTCATCGGCATCCGGTGAGATGGGATCTTACAAAAAGCAAAAGTCATACACTTTCGGAACAGTCGAAAAAAGTAGTGAGCACTATAAATCAGCCTATAAAAATCATGGGCTTTTTTGCCGATGACGATTCTAAATCAAAGGCTCAGGATCTATTTGAGAGTTATGCCTACCTGAACAAGTTTATCTCTTACGAGTTTGTTGATCCGGATAGACGGCCGGAAATTGCAAAAAAATATGAAATCAAAACCTACGGAACTGCTGTGCTAGAGGGCTACGGCCGTAAGGAAACTATAACGTCCGTGTCAGAAGAATCTGTCACTAACGCTCTTTTGAAACTAACGCGAACAGAAAAGAAAAAAATTTACTTCCTCACAGGTCATGGGGAACATTCCATAGAAGATTTCGGAAAAGATGGATATTCCACTGTTAAATCCTCTCTTGAAAAGGATAATTACGCCGTTGAGAAGCTCGTTCTTGCTGAAAAAAAAGAAGTACCGGAAGATGCCTCTGTTGTTGTCATTGCGGGACCGAGGAAAAATCTGCTGCTCGAGGAGGTCCAGGCTCTAGAACGATATCTCAAGAGAGGTGGGCGACTTGTCGTTATGCTTGATCCCTATCAGGACGCTGGTTTGAAAGATTTTCTTAAAACTTACGGCTTTGAATTGGCAGATGATATCGTTATCGACAAATTGAGCCAGGTTTTTGGTGGAAGTTACCTTATGCCGGTAGTCACTCAATATGGTATTCACCCGATAACCAACGACTTTAAGTTTATGACCTTTTTCCCAGAAGCTCGTTCCATTCGTGAATCTCACCAAAAGCCCGATACGGTAACCTGGACTGCTCTTGCTCAAACATCTGAAGCTGCCTGGGGAGAAACAAACCGAAAAATGTTGGAACAAAACAAGGCCAGCTTTGACGAAAAGGAAGACATTCCCGGACCAATTACCATTGCGGCAATAGCAGAAATCAATTTGAAGAAAGACACAGAACAGAAGGAAGGCTCTTCATCTTCAGCGCCTGCCCCGAGCAAAGCTCTCTTGACCGTTTTTGGTGATTCCGACTTTGCTTCCAACACCTACTTCGGACTTTCCGGTAACGGCGATCTTTTCCTGAACACAGTTCATTACCTTGCCGAGGAGCAAACCTTAATTACCATAGATCGCCGAGCAAAAGAGGGAGAACCACTGGTTTTAACCATGAGCCAAATGCGGCTTACCTTCCTGATAAGCATGGTTCTTATGCCAGTTCTTGTCATTGTGGCGGCTGTTTATGTTTATATGGTGAGGAGAGCACAGAGATGAAAAGCAATAAGTGGCGTCTTCTGTCGCTTTATGCGATTATTCTAGTGATTCTAGCATCATATTTTTTCGTGTTCGAAGTTTATAAAAAACGTAAGACTACAGAAGCAAAAGAAGCGGAGAAAAAAGTCTTTTCTGTTAATGCGGAAGAAATTCGAGAAATCACCATATCCAAGAATTCCGAGGTTATCGCTCTCAAAAAAGAGAATGACAAATGGCTTATATCTTCTCCAGTAGAAACTGAGACGGATGGGCCGGCTGTGCTTGGATTCGTTAATACTTTGGCGGATTTAAAAGTTAAAAAATGGGTTGGACGAGAAAGCGATCTTTCGCCTTTTGGTCTGGATAGGCCAGCTGTAACCATCTCAGCGAAGGAAAGTCAAAAAACATTCCGATTGGTTCTTGGTTCGAAAACTCCAACGGAAGATGGAATTTACGCTATGGCTTTCGTGAACGACGCTCCTGTTGGTAAAGAACCTGTGTTTGTTATTGATATAAGTGTTTGGGGAATCCTGAATAAGGGGCTTTATGATCTCAGAAGAAAAGAGCTTGCGAGGTTCGAAGATCCTCAGGTGAAAAAGATCGACATTAGATGGCGTGATGATGCTAAGACTGCCATTACAATACTTCGTGAAACAGAAGGATGGAAATTGCCAGATCATCCAGACATTAAAGTTAAAAAGGCCAGGGTAGATCATATTGTAGACCAGATTCGGTGGTTACGAGCCCAGAGCTTTGTGGGAAATTCCAAGATAGACACTCAGTCCTTTAATCTGGCAAAACCTGTTGTTGATATTACTCTGGAACTTTCTAATCGTGAACCCTTACGAATCCAGCTTGGCAGTCACCAGGCGGAACCTAACGCTAATCAACAACAGCAGCAACAACAGCCTCCCAGACTGGAAGCCTTTAGTTCGGAACTGCCCTTTGTTGTGCTGGTTGATCGTTACATTATGAATGAACTGCCCCGCAAGCCAGAAGATCTACTAGATCGTTCGCTTCTTGCATGGAAAGAAGATGATATCGGTAAAATTCTTTATAGCCATGACGGCGAATCGGTCGAATATATGAGGGAAGAAGGCAAGGAATCTGAATGGAAGTGGAAGAAAGCTTCCGAAAAATCATACAAAAAGCTTAAAGAAGGGTGGCGAATTCGATCTGTGGTATGGGCGGCTTCCGATGTGGAGTATGAAACAAAGAAGGAATCGGTAAAGGCATTTCCGGATAAGTTTGCCGGGAATCTTAAGTTTTACAACCGTGATGGAAAACTTCTTTCAGAATGGGTATGGCAGGATGTGAGCTCCAATCCGAAAGATTCTTCCACTGTTTGGGTTAAAAACGGAGAGAGCGATGAAATTCAGGTTTTTACCGTTCCTTCATCAAGGCTTAAGAATCTGACAGATAGATTGAAAGACCTGGAAGGATCGCTGAGCAAATCGTGATGTTAGAGTATGGAAGATGCTAAGGATCAACATCCCCGGTCGAGGTGAATATGAGCTGGAGCATCTGGTGCTTGATTACAATGGCACCATCGCTCTTGATGGAGAGCTTCTTCCCGGAGTGGCGGATAGAATCGTGAACCTTTCTAAGCACCTTAATATCCATGTGCTTACGGCTGATACATTCGGCACGGTCAGGAAAACTCTTTCTCGGCTTCCCTGCACGGTTTCAGTAATAAAAGCAGGCGATAGAGAAGATTTGGAAAAACTCGATTATCTTCGTAGGCTTAACCCAGATAATTGCGTGGCTATCGGTAACGGTGCAAACGACCGACTCATGCTTTCTCACGCTGCTATTGGAATATGTGTTATACAGCAGGAAGGCTCAGCTTTTGACGCCATAAAAAGTGCGGATGTTGTGTGTAATTCGGTGATAGATGCTCTTGACCTGCTCGTGTATCCGTCTCGTCTAATAGCAACCCTCAGAGGATGTCCTTTAGATTGAGCTTAGTGGTGAGGGTTACGAGTTGCGAAAAAGGTTATTAAAAGTTCTGATAGCGGTTTTATGCTGTGTGGCTCTTTTGACTTTGGTTGTGGAATCGTATTTGGAAGAGCAGGGTAATTTTCATGTTATTTCCCCGGGAGTTGCCTATCGGTCGGCTCAGCTTGATGAAGACGAATGGGAACACTACATAAAAAAATTCCACATTCGGTCTGTGATCAATCTTAGAGGGAGCGCTCCTGGAAAGGATTGGTATGAAGAGGAGGTTTCTACATGTCGTCGTTTGGGAGTTAATCATTACGATCTTAGATTAGCTCCTGATAAGCCTCCATCTGTTGGCGAGTTTAAAGAGCTTGTCAAAATTCTATGTACAGCCCAGCGTCCCGTGTTAATCCATTGTAAAGCCGGAGCGGATCGTTCAGGATTGGTGGCCGCCATCTGGCAGGTAGTTGTTGAAGGATTATCACCATCAGTTGCTAGAAAACAATTGTCTATCTGGTTTGGGCATTTGCCTTTTGGATCTACCGCCGTTTTTGATACGTTCTTTGAGGAATGGTCAAAAGGAAACGGCATTACCTGGAACTGTGGTGATTTTACCCATGTGAGTAGAAGGTAAAGGTGATACTTATGGCTAAGGATGAAAAACGTTCGAAGATTCAAGACAAACTTACGGATGCAGAAAAGCGGGAACTTGAGGCTATTCTTGACAGGCTTTCGGTTCAAAATCCAGATGGAGACTCTTTTTCAAACTGGCTTGAATCTCTAAAAAACACCTTTTCTAACCGACAGCGCTTTATAACGGCTTTGCTGGATGTAATAAGCAAATCGCCAACTGAAGCTGGCAAAAGGGTTTTCCTTGCTTTGAAAGATTGTGTTCGTGATAAGGAACTTCGGAAGATTGTAAGAACAGCCGAATATCGCATGACCCAGAAAGGACTCCTCCAAAAAGAAAAAGAGTCGTCTCAGCCAGAAAAAGTGGTTGTTTTCTCCGATAAGCCTCTCAAGAATATAGAGCTTGAAGCTGGGGAAGCCCATCTTTGGATTTTCCCCTTCTGTGGGCGATGTTCCCTGACACTTTATGTTCCATCTCTAACAGGCGAAAGCCGATCTGTGGTGGTGGGAAGTGATATTCGGGAGTGGAGCAGGTTTTTTATCGGTAAGACCTTGGAACCTGATAGAACTCTCCAGGTGATGGTAGAATTTGGTGGCAAAAGAGTTTACAGAGAGCTAACATCGATTATTGCACCAATGCCCGGAGTTGCTTCTGTTCCTGTGTCTATTCGTTTTGGAGCTCTTTTGGCTTCAGAATTGATTGATATTTTTTCGAGACATCGTCCCACGGCATTGACATCAAGGGATCTTCAGATGGCAAAAGACCTTTTTAATTCTTTGCTCCCCGATGATGTTGAAAATTTATGGATGCGAGAGGGCAACCACATAGGGTTGCCCCTACAAGGTTTTTCTGAACCTTTAAGCTCGCCCCTGACTGTCACCCCGAGCGATAGCGAGGGGTCTCCTCAGGAGATTCCTCGGTGTTCCCTCGCTTCGCTCGGGACGCCTCGGAATGACAGGGAGAAGGCACCTCGGCTAACCGATCATGCTGATGAAGTGACCCTGAATTCTCTGGCTCAGTCGGTAGGATCCTTTTGGTTTGTCCCCGAAACCATGATGGAACTAAGCGAGTCTTTGTTCGACATTGTGGATTCTGTGTTGTCCTGGGAGCAGGCGCATAAAGAATATCACATTAGGCGAAGGCTTCTGGATTTTATTTCCTCGGGTGATAGGTTTTCTCTGGAACTTTATCGTTTCTTCTTAAAAAGTTCCGCTTTGGTGATGGCAAAGCGAGATAATAAAATCCCTGAAGCTCGTGTGCTTTTTAGAATAGCTAATGATCTTCTAGAAGCAGAAGATCTCAGTAAGTGGGAAGACTTCCTTATAACCCATCTTTGCAGTTCTTTTGCGAATTTTGCAGGGTTTCAGAAACAGTGGGAAGAGAAACGAAATGCCCCATCCCAGCCAGTAGTTTCGTCTCTTGTCGTCGTTCCTGGCGAAGAAGCAACGAAAAAATCTAAGTGGGCTATACTTGAAGAGTTTTTAACTGAAATGATATCGTCCGGCAGGAGGTAGAACAGGCGATGAAAGTTTTTCAGGTCAAAACTTCAGCAAGAAGCGCCGCCGTGGATATAACGGACGAAGTGCAGCGAGCGATATCCGATATGAAGCTGGTGAAAGGGCTTTGTTTTGTCTACGTGCCACATACAACGGCCGCTATCACCATCAACGAAGGAGCCGATCCCCATGTGATGGAAGATATATTGAACACTCTTGATAGCCTAATCCCGTGGCGAGGAAATTACAAACATACGGAAGGCAACGCTGCAGCTCATATTAAAACATCCTTGATGGGGAATGGCGTTCATGTGTTTGTTGAGCAGGGCAGGCTTGTTCTTGGAACCTGGCAAAGAATTTTCCTGTGCGAATTTGATGGTCCCAGGGCTCGAAAAGTCCACGTTCATTGTGTTAGCATGAGTTCATAAAAAAATGGCGGAAGTGCATGGGAATCGAACCCACCAGGGGCAGCCTTCACTACCCCCCACCGGATTTGAAGTCCGGGAGCCCCACCAGTGAGCTAGGCACTTCCAGCCTTAGATTATAGAAAAACTAAATGGATTTGGCAATAACCAATGGATGCTGTTGAAGAAAAAGATTGTGTGAGCAGGAAAGGAGCTTGAAAAGATGGATCTTGCAGAGCTTATAAATGGCATTAAGCCAGCAGATGCTGAGTGGGAAAATCGAGCGTGGGAAAGGTTAAGGTCTCAGATTAGACCCAGGGATTCACTAGGACAGCTTGAAGTGATTGCCGCTAGAATTGCCGCAATTTGTAGGACTCTTGAACCCACCGTGAGCAAAAAAATTATATTCACCATGGCGGGAGATCATGGTGTGGCGGAGGAAGGAGTCAGTGCTTATCCACAGGAAGTGACGGCTCAGATGGTTTATAGCTTCATCCAAGGCTGGGCTACCATTAACGTACTGGCTAAACACGGAGGAATTGATGTCAGAGTGGTTGATATGGGTGTTGCGGCGGATCTTCCTGAGGAATGGAATGTCGTGAGAAGAAAGATTCGCAAGGGAACAGCTAATTTTACCAAAGACCCGGCTATGACCAGGGAGGAAGCCATCCAGGGCATTATGGCAGGGGCAGAGCTGGTTATTGATGCCGTAAAGCGAGAAGGATACCAGCTTATTGGCACCGGAGATATGGGCATAGCTAACACAACGGCGTCGGCAGCGATTTTTTCGGTGTTAAGCGGAAAAGCGCCGTCGGAAGTTACGGGTAGGGGCACAGGAGTTGATGACGAAGGATTAAAAAGAAAAATCGCCGTAATTGAGCGAGGCATTGCCTTGAACAAGCCAGATCCTTCCGATCCCATAGATGTGCTTTCCAAGGTTGGGGGGTGTGAAATTGCCGGACTTGCTGGAGCTGTGCTTGGCGCAGCCTATGCTGGATGTCCTGTGGTATGCGATGGTTTTATTGCTACGGCTGGAGCTCTTGTGGCAGTGCGTCTTGCACCAACTGCTAGAGATTATCTTTTTATTTCTCACCGTAGCCAGGAAAGAGGGCATGGAGCGATGGCTGAAGTTATAGGCATTCGTCCTGTGCTTGATTTGGAGATGCGACTTGGGGAAGGCACCGGCGCGGCG
>Ga0080004_1080118_pt1 | contig 98187 bp, 95 predicted proteins | sample WasSprMetagenome_FD_69207 | JGI IMG/M metagenome (GOLD analysis project Ga0080004, IMG submission 69207) | Sulfidic aquatic microbial communities from Washburn Spring, Yellowstone National Park, USA - WS (SPADES assembly) (version 2) | ecosystem: Environmental > Aquatic > Thermal springs > Hot...
TACCAATGTGATGGCACTGGTTAATGTCGTCTTACCATGGTCTACATGCCCTATCGTCCCTACATTTACATGTGGCTTTGTCCTTACAAATTTCTCCTTAGCCATTATCTCCTCCTTTTTTCAAAATTAAAAAACATTTATTCCTACTATTTTTTTAAACTCTTCTTCAGGAACTACTTCATAATATAATGGTTCTATTATAAAACTTCCTCTTCCTTGTGTCAACGACCTTAAAACTGTTGAATAACCAAAAACTTTTTTTAAAGGAACATTACCATTTATTATACCAGTATTTCCGTGAATTTCAATATTTGTAATTTTCCCATTTCTCATTGAGAAATCATTTATAACATCTCCAATAAATTCTTCAGGAACCAGTATTTCTATTCTCATTATTGGCTCAAGTATAGTTGGGGACCCATTTTTATATGCATTTTTAAAAGCAATTGAGGATGCAATTTTATACCCTAAGAAAGTAGAATTTTCAGGATTAAAAATTGCATCAATAAGTGAAACCCTTATGTCAATAATTGGAAAACCATAAATCCCGACTTCAAGACATTCCTTAACTCCTTCTTCAATTGCTGGAATAAATTCTATAGGTAATTTTGTCCTTTCTACAAAATTAAAAAATTTAAATTTTTCTCCTCTCTGGCCTGGTTCAAGTTTTAAAACTACATATCCATAATTCAATTTATCACCAATCATATTTGAAAATTCTCCATTTCCTTCGCATGGCATAGTTATTGTCTCTCTATAAGCAACTTCAGGTTTTCCAACTCTAACAGGTATTTTATATTCTCTTTTTAATCTTTCAGCAATCACATCTATATGAAGTTCGCCCATGCCCATTAAAATTATCTGTCCTGTTTCATCATCAACTTTCATTTTCAATGTAGGGTCTTCTTCTAAAATCTTGTTAAGTGCATCATAGAGTTTGTCACAATCACTTTTAGTTTTCGGTTCAATTGCAGAATAAATAACTGGCTCAGGGAAATTCATCCTTTCATAAATAATTGGGGCTGTCTCATCACATATTGTATCCCCGGTAAATGTCTCTTTAAAACCAATAATCCCCACTATATCACCAGCAATCGCAGAGTCCTTATTAAAATATTTATTTGCATGAACTTCAAGCAATTTTAAAACTTTTTCCTTTCTATCTCTTAAAGAATTCAAAACCCTATCTCCTTTTTTTATTGTCCCTGAATAAATTCTTGCATAAAGAATTTTGCCAAGATGTATATCATTATATATTTTAAAAATAATTCCAGAAAACTTCTCCTGAAATTCAGGTCTTCTTGTTTCTTTTTTCCCTGTATAAGGATTTATACCAGAAATTTCACCTCTATCTAATGGAGATGGTAAGTAATCACAGATTGCGTCTAAAAGTAAAATTGTGCCTTTATTTTTTAACGAAGAACCACAGAATGTTGGGAAAAATTTTCTTTCAAGTGTCCCCTTTCTTATCGCCTTTTTTAATAAACTTTTCTCTATTTTTTCACCATTAATATATTTTTCCATAATTTTTTCATCTATTTCTGCAACTTCTTCAATTAAAAAATTTCTAAATTTTTTGAATTCTTCAAGATACTCCTCTTTAATATCCATCATTTTCGCTTCTGTTTCATATTCTGAATCAAAAATTATCATTTTTTCTTCTACAATATCAATCAAGCCAATAAATTCATCTTCCTTACCAACTGGTAAAACAAGAATTAATGGTTTTGAACCAAGTTTTTTCTTAATATCCTCAATTACCCTGAAAAAGTCGGCACCAACTCTATCCATTTTATTTATATAAATTATTCTTGGGACATTATATTTCTCACTCTGTCGCCAAACAGTTTCTGACTGTGGCTGAACTCCTGCAACTCCACAAAAAATTCCAATAGCACCATCAAGAACCCTTAATGACCTTTCAACCTCAACTGTAAAGTCAACATGTCCTGGTGTATCTATTATATTTATTTTGTAACCCTTCCAGTAACATGTTGTTGCTGCAGATGTAATTGTTATTCCTCTTTCTTTTTCCTGATCCATCCAATCCATAACAGCAGTCCCTTCATCCACATCCCCAATTTTATATGTTTTCCCAGTATAATAAAGAAATCTCTCTGTTGTGGTTGTCTTTCCAGCATCAATATGTGCTATTATCCCAACATTCCTCACTTTCTCGATCATAAAAACAAATCTCCTCTTAATAAAATGAAAATATTATTAAATGGATTACCATCTATAATGAGCAAATGCCCTATTTGCTTCAGCCATCTTATGGGTATCTTCTTTTTTCTTTACACTTGCACCTTGGCCTTGAGATGCTTCTATCAACTCTTCTGCTAACCTTTCTGCCATTGGTTTACCTTTTCTGCTTCTTGCAGATTCAACTATCCATCTTATTGCAAGGGACAAACTTCTATGAGGGGGAACTTCCATTGGAATCTGATAGGTAGCCCCTCCTACTCTTCTTGGCCTTACTTCAAGACGGGGTTTAACATTATTTAATGCCTTTTTAAAAACTGAAAGAGGGTCTTCTTTTGTCTTTTCTTTAATTATATCCATTGCTGTGTAAAATATTTTATATGCCAGTGATTTTTTGCCATCCCACATTATCTTATTTACAAATTTTGCAACTTCATAATCATTGTATTTTGGGTCTGGTTTTATTTCTCTCTTTTCTGCTCTTTTTCTTCTTGGCATTTTTTAACCCTCCTTTTTCTCTTCCTTTGGTTTTTTAGTTCCATATCTTGAACGGGACTTTTTTCTATTTTCTACACCACTTGCATCATAAACTCCTCTTACAATATGATATTTTACTCCTGGTAAATCTTTTACTCTTCCTCCTCTAACAAGAACGATTGAATGCTCCTGGAGATTATGGCCTATACCTGGGATATATGCAATTACTTCTTTTCCATTTGTAAGACGGACTTTTGCTATTTTTCTTAATGCAGAATTTGGCTTTTTGGGTGTCATTGTTCTAACATATAAGCAAACACCCTTTTTAAATGGATTTTTTTCAAGAGCAGTTGATTTTGATTTTTTAACTTTTGGTTTTCTTCCTTTTTTTATTAGTTGATTAATTGTTGGCATAGTCACCCTCCTCTTCTGTAGATATAGGTATTGGTGGTATTTTTCTACTTTCATCTGGCTCTGGGAGTGCACCCATTTTTTCTTCCTTCTTTTCAAAAAATCCTGTTCCTGCTGGCATTAATCTACCAATAATAACATTTTCTTTAAGACCTTCAAGATAATCCTCGGCTCCAAGAACTGCTGCATCTGTTAAAACTCTCATTGTTTCTTGGAAAGATGCAGCAGATATAAAACTATCACATGTAAGAGCAACTTTTGTTATACCAAGAACAAGTGGCTTAAATGTCGCTGGTCTTTTTCCCTTTGGCAGTAATTCATTTATTTTCTGTATTTCATATCTATTTATTTCTTCGCCTTCAAGCAAATATGTATCTCCTGAGTCTTCTATTCTAACCCTTGAAAGCATCTGTCTTATAATTACTTCTATATGCTTATCATTTATTTTAACTCCTTCTACTCTATAGACTTTTTGAATTTCATTTAAAAGATATTCCATAACTTTTTTCTCTCCCTGAATTCTTAATATATCATTCAATGATTTAAATCCATCTGTTAATTCTGTTCCGGCAAGAACTTTATCTCCCTCACCCACCACAATTGTCTTACCATACGGTATAACATATTCCCTTATTTCATTTGTTTCTTCATTTTTAACAATAACTTTTCTCATACCTTTTTCTATTTCAATATGGACTATTCCTTCTATTTCTGAAAGTATTGCAGGATTTTTGGGTGCTCTTGCTTCAAACAAATCAGATACTCTTGGAAGACCTCCTGTTATATCCTGAATTCTTCCAACTGTTCTTGGTGTTTTTGCAATTATATCACCTGGATAAACTTTATCTCCTTCATTCACAATTATATGAGCACCTATAGGAATATGATAACTTCCAACAATTTTATCATTTTCATCATAAAGAACTATCTGTGGCTCCATTTCCTCTTTATGTGGTATTATAATTAAATTCCTTCTTTTTGTAGATGTATCAACTTCTTCTTTAACAGTTTTCCCAACTTCTATATCTTTATATTTAACAATACCTCCCTTATCAACAACAACAGGGATTGAATATGGGTCCCATTCCGCTATTACATCACCTTTTTTAACTCTTCCTCCATTCTCATATTCAATTATAGAACCAACCCTTAATGTATATCTTTCAAGTTCTCTATCCCTGTCATCAACAATTATAATACTTCCTTCTCTCTGGCATACAACATTTTTACCCTCTTTATTCTTTACAACTTTCAAATCCTCAAGGTATTTGACTATTCCATCGGATTTACTTCTTATTGTAGATGGGCCAACACCTCTTGAGGCAGCTCCACCTGTATGGAATGTTCTTAAAGTCAACTGAGTCCCTGGTTCTCCAATTGATTGTGCTGCAACAATACCAACTGCTTCTCCAATATTAACAAGTTTTTTCCTTGAGAGATCCCATCCATAACATTTAGCACAAACACCTTTTTCTGCTCTACATGTTAAAACACTTCTTATTTTTATCTTGTTTGTTAATAATAACCCTTCTTCCCTTGCCCTTATTATCATTTCTGCTTTTTCTTCATCTATAACCTCTCCACTTTTTACAATTACATCACCAAGAATATTTACTACATCATCAAGCGCAACCCTTCCAATAATTCTTTCTTTTAAAGGTATAATCTCTTCATCTCCTTCAATAAGTGGACTTGCATAAATACCTTCCAATGTTCCACAATCATATTGAGTAACAATGACTGAATGAGCAACATCAACAAGTCTTCTGCTTAAATAACCTGCTTCTGATGTCTTTAATGCAGTATCAACAAGTCCTTTCCTTCCTCCATGAACTGAAATAAAGTATTCAAAAACAGAAAGACCTTCTCTGAAATTTGAAATAACAGGTGTTTCTATAATTTCTCCTATTCCTCCAGTAAGTTTCTTTGTTGGCCTTATCATAAGTCCTCTCATACCCATCAACTGTGCAACCTGAGTTTTATTCCCTCTTGCTCCTGATGTGACCATTAAATATATAGGGTTAATTCTAAATGGTTTTAAACTAACATCATTTTTAATTGTATCCATAACGAGTTCCATCAATTCATTACTGACCGAAGTCCATATATCAATTTTTCTATTATATCTCTCTCCTTCTGAAATTATCCCTTTCTTAAAATTTTTTTCAACTTTTTCAACCTCATCTTTTGCTTCTTTAATTAATTCCATCTTTTCTTTTGGAACAACAAGGTCATCTATTCCAATTGTAATTCCACTGACTGTTGCATAATAAAAGCCAAGTTCTTTGCAAGCATCAAGGAATTCAACTGTCTTTTCATATCCACATTTTGTAAATATTTCTTCTATTAGTTTTTCAAGTCCACTTGATTCAAAATTTGTATTTTTAAAAGAAATTTTAGAAGGTAGAATTTCATTAAATATTATTCTACCAACAGTTGTTTTAATAATATTTCCATTCTCATCCTTAACATTTATTGGCTGATGAAGTTCAATTTCTCCAATATAATTTAAATATTTTGCCTCATCAAAACTTGAAAGAACTTTTGGGTACTCTTTCTCTTCGCTCATATATGTTAAATATGCACATCCCATAACTATATCTCTTGTAGGAGTAACAACAGGTCTTCCATTTGCAGGTGAAAGTATATGTGTTGTTGCCTTCATTAATAATTCTGCCTCAAGTATCGCTTCAGGAGTTAAAGGAACATGAATACTCATTGTATCTCCATCAAAATCAGCATTATAAGCAGGACATACAAGTGGATGAATTGCTATAACATTCCCTTCTATCAATCTTGGCTCAAATGCCTGAATACTCAATCTATGTAATGTTGGCTGTCTATTCAATAAAACAGGATGATGTCTTATTACCTTTTCAAGAATTTCCCATACCTCTGGTCTATTTTCCCTTATCGCTTTTTTTGCACTTCCAAGAGTATGGAAATATTCTTTTTTCCTGAATTCTCTTAAAACAAATGGACTGAAAAGTTCAAGAGCCATCTCCTTTGGTATTCCACATTCATTCAATTTTAAATTTGGTCCAACTACAATAACTGCTCTTCCTGAATAATCAACTCTTTTACCAAGTAAATTCTGTCTGAATCTTCCCTGTTTTCCTCTTAATGCATCTGCAAGTGATTTTAATGGCCTTTTACCTTTTCCAAGAACAGGCATTCCATGTCTACCATTATCCATTAAAGCATCAACTGCTTCCTGTAGTAATCTTTTTTCATTTCTTATAATAATATCAGGGGTTTGCAATTTAATAAGTTTTTTTAATCTATTGTTCCTATTAATAACTCTCTGATATAGGTCATTTAAATCAGAAGCAACAAATCTACCTCCATCAAGTGGTAAAAGTGGCCTTAAATCAGGTGGAATTACAGGTATAATATTTGTCACAAGATATTCTGGTTTTACCTGTGTCTTTAACAATCCCTGAACCATTCTCAATTTCTTAATAAGGTCCTTCTTTTCTTCTGTCCTTTTTTGTTTTTTCTTTATTTCTTCTTTTAATTCTTCTTCAAGTTTCACAAGGTCTATCTTTTTCAATAATTCCTGTATTCCTTCTGCTCCTATCCCCACTTTAAATTTATTTCCATATTTTTCAAGATATTTGTAATATTCTTCCTCTTTAAGCAACATCTTTTCTTTTAATTCAGGAATATTTCCAGGATCTATTACTATATATCTTTCATAATAAATAACCATCTCAAGTTCTGACTGTGAAAGGGCAAGAAGTAATCCAAGCCAGTTAGAAGTACTTTTGAATAACCAGACATAGGAGACAGGAGTTGCAAGTTCAATATGTCCCATTCTTTCTCTTCTTACTTTCCTTGTAGTTACCTCAACTCCACATCTATCACATATTATTCCTTTATATCTTAACTTTTTATATTTCCCGCAGGCACATTCATAATCCTTTTCGGGTCCGAATATTTTTTCACAGAACAAACCATCCCTTTCTGGCTTTAATGTCCTGTAATTTAATGTCTCTGCTTTTTTAACCTCACCATATGACCATGAACGAATGACTGTTGGAGTAGCAATTCTTATTGTAACAACTTCTTTTTCCCTATCTCCTATTCTCCTTTTTTCAAGTCGCATATCAAATCCAAGACCCTGCAATTCTCTCTTTAAAACTTTAAATGATTCAGGTATATTTTCTCCTTTATAATCAATACCTTTTGCAATTGCCTCATACATCTGTTTTCTTCCTTCTGTATCATCACTTTTAACAGTAAGCATTTCTCTCAATGTATAAGCAGCACCATATCCTTCAAGTGCCCATACCTCCATCTCTCCAAATCTCTGTCCACCAAACTGTGCTCTACCACCAAGTGGTTGTTGAGTTATTAATGAATATGAACCTGTGCATCTTGCATGAATTTTTTCATCCGCAAGATGTATAAGTTTCATCATATACATATATCCAACTGTTACCGGCTGATAGAATGGCTCACCTGTTTGACCATCATAAAGAATTGTTTTACCACTTTCTGGTAATCCTGCTTCTTTCAAAAGTTGTTTTATTTCAAATTCTTTTATTCCCTGGAATACAGGAACTTCAAGTTTATATCCAAGTGTTTTTAATGCCCATCCAAGATGTGTCTCAAGAATCTGTCCAACATTCATTCTTGATGGAACACCAAGTGGATTTAAGACAATATCAACAGGTGTCCCATCTTCTAAAAATGGCATATCTTCTTCTGGTAATATTTTTGCTATAACTCCTTTGTTCCCATGTCTTCCACTCATCTTATCTCCAACAGCAATCTTCTTTTTCATCGCTATCTCAACAACTACTTTAATTCTAACATCAGGAGGCAGTTCATATCCTTTTCTTATTTTTGCCTCTTCTTCTCTACACTCTATTTCTATTTTTTCAATTTCACTTTTACCAATATCAATTATTTTCTTCAAATCTTTTCTTGCCTCATCAGGAACCTTATTAAGCAATTTTTCCCATCCACTAATTCCAGAAGTAAATTTAATTTTTAAGTTCTTTTTCTCAAGATAATTTTTAATTTCTTTTGTTATAATATCCCTTACTATTTTTTCCTTCTTTTTATAATTTGATTTAAGTTGTGCTACCTCTTTTTCCACTTTTTCTTTTGCTTCCTTATCATTTTCAAGGTCTCTTCTTTCATATTTCCTTACATTTATAACAACACCTTTCACTCCTGGTGGAACCCTTTCTGATGTATTTAAAACATTCTTTGATTTCTCACCAAATATTACTCTTAAAAGTTTTTCTTCTGGAGTTAATTCAGACTCACCCCTTGGAGTAATTTTACCAACAATAATATCATCTGGTTCTACTTCTGTCCCTATTTTAACAATCCCATTTTCATCAAGATGCGCAAGTTGTTCTTCAGGGACATTTGGAATATCAGCAGTTATTTCTTCTGGTCCAAGTTCTGTATCTCTTGCTTCAACTACAAATTCTTTTATATGTATTGAGGTAAAAATATCTTCTTTAACAACTCTCTCACTAATTAAAATGGCATCCTCATAATTATATCCATGCCATGGCATAAATGCAACAAGTAAATTCCTTCCAAGAGCAAGTTCACCATCTTTTGAAATTGCATAACCATCTGTAAGTATTTGACCTTCTTCTACTTTATCTCCAACATCAACAATTGGTCTTTGATGAAAACATGTATCCTGATTGGTTCTATTAAACTTCTTCAAATAATATACATCTTTTTCTTCCCATGGGAATAATCCTGGTTTGTCCTTTTTAACAATAATTTTTTCTGCATCAACATATTCAACAACACCAGAATTTTTTGCCTTTATTACTGCTCCTGTATCCCTTACAACATATTTCTCCATACCTGTTTTTACAATTGGAGATTCTGGTTTAATTAATGGAACTGCCTGTCTTTGCATATTTGAACCCATTAATGCCCTATTTGAATCGTCATGCTCAAGGAATGGAATTAAAGAAGCGCTTACACTTACCATCTGAACAGGGGAAATACCTATATAATCAATTTTTTCTCTTTCAATTTCTATAAAATTTCCTTCCTTGCCACGAACTAAAACTTTTTCAGGTATTATTTTCCCTGTCTTTTCATCATAAGGAACATCCGGAGAAGCAATATTATATTTTTCTTCCTCATCAGCACTTAAAAATTCAATCTTATCCTTCCTCACAATACCATTTTCAACTTTATAATAAGGAGTCCTTAAAAATCCAAGTTTATCAACTTTAGCATATACAGTCAATGAATTTATTAAACCAATATTTGCTCCTTCAGGTGTTTCAATAGGGCATATTTTACCAAAATGAGTATAATGAACATCTCTTACTTCAAATCCTGCTCTTTTTCTCTCCTTTATACCTCCCTCTCCAACCGCTGTCACCCTTCTTTTATGGGTAATTTCGGCAAGTGGATTTGTTTTGTCAAGGAATTGGGATAATTGATTCCTCGCAAAGAAATCATTTACAATATTTGTGAAAAATCTATGATTTATTAAATCTTGAGGAGAAATATCTTCTATCTTTGATTTATCAATAATTGCCATTTTTTCTTTACAGTATCTTGCCAATCTCACAAGTCCTTCATAAACATGCTCTTTAATAATTTCAGCAGATGTTCTAACTCTTTTATTTCCAAGATGGTCAATATCATCTACTTCGCCCTCTTTTTTCTCATAAAGTTTAACAAGATATTTTATAACTCCTTTTATATCCTCATTGGTAAGATGTCTTTCTTTTAAATTAAGTCCAAGTTTTTTATTAATTTGAGAGCGTCCTGCCTCTGAAAGCTCATATGTTTCATTTGTAAAAAATAGGGAATTTAAAAACTTTTCTGCCTCTTTTAAAATCAATGGATAACCAGGTCTTAATTCTGAATAAATATATTTCAATGCATCTTCTCTATCCTTTGTTGTATCCTTAAGGAAAGTAAGTTTAATAATGGAATTTTCTGGAACATTTTTCTCGTCTCCATATATTTCCTTTATCAATTCATTTTCCTCTATTCCAAGTGCTCTTAAAAATGTTGAACCAAGTATTTTCTTTTTCCCTATCAAAACATTTATCACCTCATGCTGGTCAATATAAAACTCTATCCACAATCCTCTTGCAGGATAAATTTTTGCAGAATATAATGTTTTTGTAATAATTTCCTCTTCTTCTTTAAAATATACTCCTGGACATCTTAATAATTGATTTACAACAGTTCTTTCTATACCATTTATAATAAAACTTCCGCTTTCTGTCATTAAAGGAATTCCACCAACATAAACTTCCTGTTCCTTTATAGCAAGATTTTTTAAGTTTCCTTTTTCGTCTTTTCCATTTATTAATAATCTGAACTTTACCCTAAGTTTACCCTCATAATTAATACCCTCTTCTATACATTCTTCAACTGTATTTGTTGGCTCTTCTATGCTGTAAGATATATACTCAAGTTTCAATAAACCGTCCTCGCTCTCAATAGGAAAAACCTTTCTAAATACTTCTTCCAAACCTTTATTTTCTCTTTTTTCAGGTGATATATCCTTCTGTAAAAACTCTTTATATGAATCTTTAATTATCCCTAACAAGTCAGGAATTTCAATCATTTTTACTCCTTTTTAAATAAATTAAAAAACCCAACTTCCACCCCTTTCAAAATATAATTCTTTAAAATTTTTTATTTTACTTTATTTCTACTTCTGCTCCAATTGCCTGAAGTTTTTTCTTTATTTCTTCTGCCTCTTCTTTACTTACTTTTTCCTTCAGTGTTTTTGGCAATGATTCAACAAGGTCCTTTGCTTCTTTTAATCCAAGATTTGTAATTGCTCTAACTTCCTTTATTGTCTGAATCTTATTTGAACCAGCAGATTTCAAAATTACATCAAAAGTTGTCTTTTCTTCAGCAGGAGCAGCAGTTGAAGCTGGTTGTGCAGAAGCACTAACAACACCAACAGGTGCAACCATTCCACTTACACCAAACTTTTCTTCAAGTTTTTTTGCAAGTTCAGCAACTTCAAGAACTGAAAGTTTTTCAATCTTTTCAACTATTTCGTCAATCACATTTTTTTCAACATTTTCCATTTTAACTCTCCTTTTTTGTTTTTATTTGGTTCAAAATATTTATTACTTTCACAATAGGTGACCTTAAAGAATTTACCAATCTAATAGAAGGCATTTTTACAAGATATACAATTTTCCCCTGTAATTCTTTCTTTGTTGGTAATTTCCCAATTTGTTCAAGTTTTGCTTTATCAAGTATTTCTCCATTTAATAAGCCACCTCTTATTTCGATTTTTCCAGTATCCTTCTGAAAATCAACTAATTTCTTTATTATTTCAACTTCATTTTCATTATTACTCCAGACAACAAATGTAGGTCCTGATATAAATTTACATACTTCATCCTTACTTAAATTCTTGAAGATAATCTCAATCAAATTATTTTTTACAACCATCAAATTACCTCCAGAATCTTTTATTAACTCCCTGACTTTTCTCATTTCAGATACGTTCAATTTTGAGAAACTTGTTAAAATATTTATTTTACTCTTTTTAAATTCTTCTGTCAAGTTTTTGATAAATTCCTCTTTTCTCTTTTTTGTCCATTTAATCATTTAGGTCCCCTTTTTAAATATTTCTTAAATTCTGTAAAATGCTATTATCAAGTTTTACTGAAGGAGACATAGTGAGAGATAAATGCATTGATTTAATATATGTCCCTTTTATTCCAGATGGTTTAACACTCAAAACAGAAGAAAGAACAGCAATTATATTTTCTTTTAATTTCTCATTTGGGAAAGAAATCTTACCAACAGGCACATGAATATTCCCATCTCTATCCATTTTAAAATCAAGTTTACCCTTTTTTGCCTCTTTCACAGCACTTTCAACATTTTCAGTAACAGTCCCTGTTTTTGGATTTGGCATCAATCCTCTTGGACCAAGAATTTTACCAAGTGGTGCAACAACTTTCATCATATCAGGTGTAGAAATAACATAATCAAAATCAAGCCATCCATTTTTTATTTTTTCAGCAAGTTCACTACCCCCAACATAATCTGCTCCTGCATCCTGTGCCTTTTTCATATTTTCACCAGTTGCAAAAACAAGAACCTTTACACTTTTCCCTGTCCCATGTGGCAAAACAACAGAACCTCTTATTGGAGAAGCAAGTTTTTTAGGGTCAACTCCAAGTTTTATTGAAAGTTCAACTGTTTCATCAAATTTCGTTGAATGAAGCCCTTTTAAAATTTCAATCGCCTCATCAATATTATAGGTCTTGTTTCTATCAACTTTTTCCAGTAAAGATGAATATCTTTTTGACATATTTTACCCCTTTCAATCAACAATCTCAATACCCATACTTCTACATGAACCTTCTATTATTTTAATTGCTTTTTGTAAATCTTTTGTATTCAAATCAGGCAATTTAATTTTTGCAATTTCTTCAATCTGTTTTCTTGTAATTTTCCCAACTTTTTCCCTATTTGGAACAGATGAACCCTTAACAATTTTTGCTGCCTTTTTAATTAATTCTGAAGTTGGAGGTGTTTTTGTTATAAATGTAAAACTTCTATCTTCATAAATTGTTATAACCACTGGAATTGTTGTACCCTCTTTCCCTTTTGTTAAATTATTAAATTGCTTACAAAATTCCATTATGTTCACTCCATGCTGACCAAGAGCAGGTCCAACAGGAGGTGCAGGTGTTGCCTGACCTGCTGGAATTTGCAATTTTACAACCGCCTTTACTTTTTTCTCAACAGCCATTTTAAACTCCTTTATGTTATTTTTTCCACTTGCCAGAAATTAAGTTCCAATGATGTTGACCTACCGAAAATAGAAACACTCACTTTTACTCTCTCCCTATCAGGATAAACTTCTTCAATAACTCCTGTAAAATTAACAAATGGACCATCTATTATTTCAATCCTATCACCAACCTTAAATTCAACTTTTGGTGATGGTTTACTTCTTCTATCTTCTATTTCTTTCAAAAGTTTATTTATTTCTTCTTCTTTTAAAGAAACAGGTTTTTCTCCTGCACCAAGAAACTTAAGTATTCCAGGTGTTGTTCTTATTTTATGCCATACAATCTCATTATCTGCTTCATCATCAATTTCAATCAACATATAGCCAGGCCAAAATCTTCTACTTCTTAATTTTTTTTCTCCTTTTTCTATTTCCGCAACTTCTTCCTTAGGAATAATAATCTGTGTTATTCTTTTTTTATCTCCATTAATTCTATTCTCAAGCAACTTTCTTATTTTTTCCTCTTGTCCAGTTCTAACATGTAAAATATACCATTTACCCATTTTTTACCTCAATATTAAACTTATCAATTTTGCGAAAATAACATCCACTATACCAAAATAAATAGCCATAATTACCATAAAAATAATAATTACAAAAGTTGAAATTTTTAAAATCCTTTTTTCCGGCCATGTTACCTTTTTTAATTCTGCCTTCACTTCAAAAATATAATTTTTAATTTTTTCTTTCATCAAACTTCCTTGGCAGGCCTGGGAGGATTTGAACCTCCAACCTACGGATTTGGAGTCCGCCGCTCTTCCAGTTAGAGCTACAGGCCTAATCTAAAGTTTATTATAACATAAAAAATAAATCTTGTAAATATTTTGGTAAAATAAAATTATACCATTCTTTTTTATCCCTGTCAACAGAATTAAAAATAAACAATCAATTTACCCCAACTTTTTCTACTTTTTCTTCTCTTTTTATTTTTTTTCTTATACTTTCCCTGTCAAATATAATCTCCTTCTCACTAAAATTATTGAAGAAAATATCATTAAAGTAGGGTCTCAAAATTACCTCAATCACATTTTTCAATGCTCTTGCTCCTGTTTTCATTTTAACTGCTATTTCTGCTATCTCCTCAATTGCATCCTCTTTAATTTCAAGTTTTATATTATATCTTCTAAATCTTTCTTCAAATTCTTTTATTGGAGAATCGGCAGAGTTTTTGAGAATTTTTATATAATCCTCCTTTGTAAGTTGTGAAAGTTCTAAAATCAATCCAAATCTTCCAATAAGTTCTGGCATAAATCCATATTTTTCAAGAATTTCCCTCCAGTTATTTCCCTTATCTATTTCCTCCATTACCTCATTACCCAAAAATCCAATACTTTTTTGCTCTTCATTTTTTTTCAATCCTTCAAAAGCACCCGCTGCTACAAACAAAATTTTCCCGGTATTTATTTCCATGCTTGGCGTGAATATACTTTCATAGGAAACGAGTTTCTGCTTATTTTTGCAATCAATTAAATTAAGCAATTCTTCCTGCACACATCTTCCTCCTATATCCCTTCCTTCTTTATGCCAGCCAGCAATTTTATCAATCTCATCTATAAATATAATCCCTTTTTCCGTTCTTTCCCTGTTCTTTCCTGCTTTAAAATATAAATCAAAAATCATATCTGAAACTGACCTTCCCACATATCCGGTTTTTGTAAATTTTGTTATATCACAGTAAACAAATGGAATTTCAAGATATTCTGAAATTGTTTTTATCAGGTATGTCTTTCCTACACCTGTTGGTCCTATAAGTAGAATATGAGTTTTAGTATATTCTATAGGTTCCTTTGTACTTAAATAATGTTCCCATACTGCAGGAAGAACCAGTTTTTTTATATTTTCATGTCCAATAACTCTTTCTGATACATACTCCCATAATCCTTGATAAGTTTTTTCTTTTTCTTCTTTTGGTTGAGTATTTTCTTTTTTTACTTCAAATTTATAAATTAATTTTTCTATCCGTTCTTCTCTTTCATATATTAAATCCTCAGCAACATCTTTTTTTAGAAAGCCATATTTATAAATTTTTGAATTGTAAGGGTTCAGGTATTTTATTTTTATTTCTGAGTATTTCTGTATGTCTCCGTAACTTAAAATCCATAAAATTCTTTCAATCAGAGGAGTGGAAAAATACGCTGAGTCTTTAGCAAAGTTTTCCCCAATTTTAAAGCAGGCAATAATCCTTTCCACCTCATTTAATTCTCCAAGTATTTTTACAATCTCAAAAGAATATTCACTTTCTTTCAATTGTTCAACTATATTTTTTATTTCGCTAACAATTTTGTTGAATTTCCTGTATACTCCTTTTTTTTCAAGTTTTTTACTGTCCCTTAAATTACGAAGTCTCAAATTTTCAATGAAATCTTTCAATTCTATACATTTACTAAGAAAATCATAATATTTTTCCATCTCAACCTCCATTTTAAAGTTTTTTTATTTTTTGATTTTTTAGGGATTCAAATTGTCAAAGAACAAAAAATACAATAAGTTATACCCATATATAAGTTGAGTGTAAAGAAATGTTTTTTAAAGCACACCTATTATGGATTATAAAATTAAATACAACTTATCAAAATGATATTAAATTTTTGAAAAATCCGGCTCCGATATTCAGAAATTTTATTTAAATTAACAACCTTTTTTTATTCAACATATTTTTTCTCCTTGCCTTTTTTCAGCGAATACTTTATCTAGAGTAATTATTTTTATTTTCACTCTCGCCTTAATCTTTTTTTCTAACAGGAAATAAAAAAACGAAGCAAAAAACCCGACCCGGGGGTGAAGGTCGGGTGTGGAAAAAGGGGGAAGAAAGGAGGTGGTTTTTTTAAATATATATTATACCTCTTTTAATCCCTCCTGTCAAGATATCCACCTCATCCTTTTAAAATAACTTATACACAAAAACTGAATAGTTTAGAAAAAAACATATCTTTTAAGCACTATCTCTCGCAAGCCCCTTAAAGCAGGTCAAGTTATTCCGACTCCTTGTTCTCAAAGAGCAAGTTTATCAATGATTATAATACTCTCATCCTCTCCTGTCAAGTGCTCTTCCTAATCCATAGTTTTTCTCTCTTTCTACATCGGCAGAGGGAGAATAAAAAAGATTTTTCAACTTAAATTTTTTATATCACACACCCTTAACTTTGCTAAATCTCTTGTCCTCATTAAATTTAAGAAACTTTTTAGATTTTCCTCTTTCCAATTTTTTCAATTCATTCACAAATTTTAAAATAGTATTTTTGCTTCCTTTTTTAAAATAGGTTTTGTTGCTTGTTGGCATGATTTATAAATATAATCGTTCATTCAATAAACCTAAAACCTCAATTTTACTTTTTCATTTTCAAATTTCATATTTTTGAGGTTTATTTAATTTACCATTCAAAACTCTGAATAACTATTATATTTTCTTCTTTCGCTTTTTCAATAAATTTCTTTGGTGCAAAATGTGTAACTATAATTTTTATAATTTCTACATCTCTATATTCTTCTTTAATCGTCTTTACTTTCTCATTTAATTCTTTAAATATATTCAATTCTTTCTTTAACCTTTTTTCATCAACCCTTAATTTTGCTTCTCCAACTATATAGATTTCCTTTCCATCTACTTTCCCTCTACCAAATATGTTTATCTCTTTATTCCCTATCTCTGTCCTTATAAATTTTTCTTTGACCTCTATATTGTATTTATTTTTTAGAACTATTGGTAAATTTCTATATGCTTCATTTTCAAAAGCATAACTCATTGTTTTTGTAAATCCACCGAACTCCTGTCTCAATTCTATATGACTTTTTGTAAGTTTCTCTATTTGAATTTCAGTTTTCTTCTGTGCCTCTGCCAACTCTTCTATCCTTTGTTCCGTCTTCTTCTGTGCCTCTGCCAGTCCCTTCATTGATATTTCTAAACTACCTATTCTTTCTTCGCTCCTCTTCTGTGCCTCTGCCAACTCTTCTATCCTTTGCTCTGTCCTCTTCTGTGCCTCTGCCAACTCTTCTACCCTTTGCTCTGTCCTCTTCTGTGCCTCCGCCAGTTCTTGAATTACCTCTTCTAATCTACCAATCCTTTGTTCGCTTTTCCTCTCCGCTTCTATCAATTCTGAAACTATATTTTTAAGTTCTTTAAATTCTTCTTTTGTCACAGTATTAACAACTTCTTGATAAATTATTCCAAGTATATTGGCTAATTTTTTTGCTCCTTCTTCTCCAAATACTTCCTTTAACTCCTCATATATCTTTAAAGTATCCATTCTATCTCCTTCTGTAATAATTATACCCTTTTAAAAAATATTAAATCAAATTTTTCTTTCCCCTATGGCAAATAAAGTTAAAAGCAAAATTGAAATATCAAGAAAAATTGACCAGTTTTCAATATAATATAAATCATACTGAAATCTTTCTTCCGGCTCCTTATGACTTCCTGTAAGACCATATATCTGGGAAAGACCTGTCATTCCTGGTTTAACTCTATTCCTTATTTCAAATTCTGGAAAATCAAAAAAATATTTATCATTAACAGAAATTGGTCTTGGACCAACTAAACTCATTTCTCCTTTTAAAACATTTATTATTTGAGGGAATTCATCAATATTGTAATTCCTTAGAAAACGACCAACCCTTGTAATTCTCGCATCGTCAGGAAGAGTAAAAGGTGGATTAAAATTATAAGGATATTTCATTGTCCTGAATTTATAAATGAAAAATTTCTTTCCTTTATATCCAATCCTTTCCTGTTTAAAAAATACAGGTCCTTTTGAATCAATTTTTATTAAAACAAATAAAATTGGAAATAAAAAACAGAAAATAATAAAAATTGGAATACCGAATATTAAATCAAGGCATCTTTTCATTAACAAAGAATATAATTTTTCAGCAGGTGTTTTTAAAATTGAAAAAAGAGGTATACCTTCAAAATTTTCTGTTTTACTTGAAAAAAATGTTAATTGTAATTCCGGGAGTAAATAAAGTTTTACATTTTTTTCATCACATATCTTATATAATTTCAGATTTTTTTCGTATTCCTTTAATCCAGAAATAATACAATCTGGCTCTAATTTATCAATGATTTCATCAAACTTTTCTGTCTCTTTGAGAAAAATAATATTTTCAACATTTCCTGAAAGTTTTAATCTTTTTGAAAGTTTTTCAATATTTTTACCCTCTCCAAGAATTATTATATTTTTTAAAATCTTTTTCCTTTTTGAAAGAATATAATGATAAACCCAGAGAAAAACGAATGAAAATAAGAATGAAAATGAAATTGATAGTCGCGAATATGAAAAACCTCTGTATAAAAAGGAACCACTCATAATTATAAAAATTGAAATCAAACATCCTTTAATAATTTCTGAAAATTGTTCAACAAATGACACAAAAATTTTTTCTTTATAAAAATCAATAAAACTGAAAACTAAAACCCAAGTAATACCGGAGAAAAATGCTATTTTTATGTATGGTGAAATAGGAGGGATACCCTTTTCTGGAAAAATTTTAATATAAAATCTGAAAAAATATCCAATAATGAATGAAAAAAAGACAATTAAAAAATCAATTATGAATGTTTTTCTCATTTTTGTAAATAATATCTCTTGCTGGCTTAAAATCAGGTTTTATTTCAAGTGTTTTCTTAAAATATTCTTTTGCTTTTTCATAATTTCCTTTCAAATAATATGCCATTCCAAGATTAAAATATGCAATATAAAATTCAGGAGAAATTTCTATACATTTTAAAAGATAAGGGATTGCTTCATCATATCTTTCTGTTTCTATATAAAGGGAACCAATATTATTATATGTTTCTGGTCTATTTGGATTTAGGTATATGGCTTTTTTATAATTCTCTTCTGCATTTTTAAAATTCCCCATATTAAAATAAATAATTCCAAGATTATTGTATAGGCGGTCATAATTTGGAAAGAGTAATTTTGTTTTCTCAAAATAATACATTGCTTTATTATAATTTTTCGCATAAAAATATTCAATATTGCCTGCAAAATAATTGAATTCAAAAGAATAAGGATTTGCTCTTACCCCTTTTTCTGTATTTTCTATAACCTTTATTCCATCCTTTGCTTTTTTAATAAAATAATTCGCCAAAATACCCCTTGAGATAAAAATAAGGGATGTTAAAGAAAAAATTAGAAAATAAATTAAAACTGGTCTAAAAAATTTCTCTTTTTTATCACTCTTTTTGTAAATAATACTTAAGAAAGATAGATTGCACCAGAACAAAAATAATGTTGAATATTTTTTAAATGGAAAAGAAGCAAGAGAATTTATATATAAAGCAAAAAGAGATGTTATTATTGAAACTGAAATGGCATCAAATTTTTTATTTTTGAAAAAGATATAGAAGGGATATAAAATTAAAAAAAGAAAAGCAAGCATCCCAAAAATTCCTGATTCAACTCCAGATTCAATTATATCATTATGAACATCTCTTATACTCTCATTTTTTGGCATAATTGGATTTTCTTTATTTTTTGAATAAACAGGATAAACAATTTCAAAATTTCCTGGTCCAATTCCAAAAACCGGATTTTCTTTTATTATCCTTATTGCATCCTCCCATATCAGAATTCTTGCTTTAAATGTCCCTTTTTCAAATGTTTTTATTTCACAAATTCCCTTATTTATAAAAGAAATAAAGAAAATTAATGTAAGCACTTTTTTTGAAATTCCTAACTTTTTCTGTTTTAATAAAAATACATAAAATAATGTTGAAAAAAAGAAGGCAATATAACTTGCTCTTGTAAATGTCAAAATTAAATGGATAAAAAGTAAAAGAAGAATAAAAAAGTAGAGCATTTTGTGTTTCTTAGGAGATAAAGTAAAAAGACAATAAACATAAGGAATGACCATAACAAGATATTCTCCTGCAAAATTCCTTCTCCCAAGAGTGCTTAAAGCAGTATATTTAATTTGCCAGTTAATAAAATCAATTCCTAAAACCTGTAAAATTCCATAGATAGAAATGATTATTGAGAAAAAAGCAAAGGATTTAAAAAAAATCTTTATTTCTTTTTCATTCTCAAAAAAATTTATAAGTCCATAATAAAGAGTAATGAAAAAAAACAAAATTAAGAGATTATAAATTCCAAGGTAGATATTTGTGCAATTTTTTAAACTTATAAGACGCCAGAAAACAAAAGCAAAAATAGGTATGAAAAAAACATCATCTTTAAAACTTTTAAATTTCTTTTCATAAATAAATAGGTAAATGTAAATAAGAAAAGTAAAAAAGAAAATAAAAATCAGTTTGGGCAATTGAAAACAATCTACAAATTTAGGGAAAAAGACAATTCCTGTTATTCCAGCAGACCAGATAATAAATTTTTTCATTTCAAAATTTTAAAGAATAAATTCTCATAATCATCTATAACTTTTTCCCATCTATATAATTTTTCTGCTCTTTCTCTTGCCATCTTACCATATCTTTCAACTACTTCTGGATTTTTCAATAAATACTCTATTTTTTCCTTTAATTCATTCACATCTTTAAAATAAAAACCACAATCACCAAGAACTTCTCTATTAAAAGGGACATCAAAACATATTATACAATTTCCACTACCCATTGCTTTTAATAATGCTGGATTTGTTCCACCAACTTCATTTCCATGGATATAGGCAAAAGCATTTGAAAAAATTTCACATACAAATTCTTTCTCATAAATTGAACCAGGCATTTCTATTTTACCATTTTTTAATCTTAATAATTTATTTATATATTTACTTTTCTTATTCAAATTCCCTAAAATTAAAAGTTTTTTCTCTGTTTCTATTTTTTTAAATGCTTCAATTATCAAATCCTGATTATTTTCTGGTTCAAGACGGCTTGCTATTAGAAAATACTCTTTCTTTTTAACTCCATATTTTTCAAGAATTTCAGGTTTTTTACTTTCATAAAAATAAGCACCATAAGGGATATAAATTGTTCTCTTTCCATATTTTCTTTTATAATATTTTTTAATTTCTTTTGAATCAGAAACAATCGCATCTCCCAAAATACATGATAAAATTTCACAGAATTTAAAATATATTTTGCCAATAATATTCCACTTTTTTCTTTTCCACTCAAGACCATCAACATTTATAACAATTTTTTTCCCGGATATCTTCCCTATAATTGCAAATGGACTATTGGCAGAGTTAAAAATTAAAATTATATCAGGACTTTCAAATAAGACCCTTAAAATTGATAAAAATGTATGAGAAAATGTATCTGTAAATTTCCCTCTTATACTTGGTAAATAAATTAATTTAACTCCTTTATAATATTTAAACTTTTCAGGATAGAGATATTTTCTGCATGTAACAATAACTTTATGGCCTTTATTTACAAGACCTACACTTAATTCCTCTGCACATGTTTCAAATCCTCCGTATCTTGCAGGCACTCCTCTTGTTCCAATAATTGCAATCTTCATATTTTTTATTATAACATCTAATATAAATTTTATCAGTTCTTTAAATTCTAGTTATAATAAAAGTATGGAGAATTTTGAATTTTTGAAGGAAAGGGCGAAAGAATTCTGGGAAAGGGGTTTTGAAGATTTTGAAAAGAAAAAGAGGAAAGAGAAAAGTTCTTTGAAGATTACATAGATTATGCTTCAAAAATAAAAAAAGAAGCAGAAAAGATTTTAAAAGATGTGGAAGTTATTGTTTTTGGTTCAATAGTAAAAGGAAACTGGTATCCTTTAAAAAGTGATATAGATATACTTATAATATCAGAAGATTTACCAGATGAGTGGGATAAAAGAAGAATAATAAAAAATAAAATTAAATCGGTTTTACCTTCCTCAAGTCCATTTAAGATTCATCTTGCAACAAAAAAAGAATAGGAGAATTTCTACAAAAAATTTATAAAGGAAGATTTTATTATTATTTAAGAGACCTATTTTCTAAACCCTTTGTTTTTCAACAATTTCCAAATCCTACTTTTAAAGTGAACAAACTACTGGATGACTAAATCATTTATAAAGAACTTCTTCATAAACTTTAAGAGTTTTCTCCGCTGTTTTTTTCCATGAAAATTTTTTTGATTGTTTTAGCCCTTCGCTTTTTAAAAATTTTTTTAAATTATTATTTGAAATTACTTCATTTATTGCATTTGCTATTGCTTTTATATCATAAGGATTAACTAAAATTGCTGCCTTTTCACATATTTCAGGTAGAGATGATAAATTTGAGGTTATTACAGGACAGCCACAAGCCATTGCCTCCAAAACCGGAAGCCCAAAACCTTCATATAAAGATGGATATACAAAAACCTCTGAGAGATTGTAGAGATAGATAAGGTCTTTTTCTGGAATGTAATCTGTAAAAATAATTTTATCATTTAAATCCAATCCTCTTACTTCTTCAAATATTTCTTTATAGAGCCATAATTTTCTACCAACAATTACAAGTGAATATTGAAAATTATCTTTATTATTCTTTAAAAGGTAAAGATATGCTTTTATTAACCTTTTTAGATTTTTTCTGGGTTGTAAATTGGAAACAGCAAGGATAAAGGGATTTTTTATTCCATATTTTTCAAGTATTTTTTTCTTTTCTTTTACTTCAAATGGTTTAAAATTTTCTGAAACACCATAATGGATAACAACTATTTTTTCCGGGTTTACCTTATAAAAATTAATTATCTCTTTTTTTGAAAATTCTGAACATGTAATAATTTTTATTGACCTTTTTATACTATATGGAAGAAAAATTTTAAATCTTAAAAGTAAATCTTTTGGAAAGTATTCAGGAAATCTTAAAAATGAAACATCATGAATTGTAACCACCCCTGGGCATGGTATCATAAAAGGCAGATGATACTGGGTATGGATTAAATCTGGCTTATTGATATAGGTTTTGATAGATAGTTCAAATACAAATCTTAAAAAAGAATTTTTTGAAACTCTACAAATTTTAAAATTTTTTTTTGATAAGAAAGGAGGAACAGGAATATTTTTTAATAGAAAAATAAGAAATTCAAAATCAGGATGTTCTATTTTAGAAATCCCTCTTAATAACTCTCTAATATAGGTTTCATTTCCACCTTGCTTTAAACCTATTGAATGCGCATCTATTCCAACTATTCTTTTAAAATTCATATATTCAGAATAAAGAATTGATTTTTTTGCCGTTTAAAGTTATAAATGAACTTACTCTTTTTAAATTTACTCCAATTTTTTCAAGTATATATTCATCCTTAATTTTACAATTTTTCCTTTCTTTTATTATTCTTTCTGCCGTTTTTATTCCAATCCCTGGGACCCTTATTAATTGATAAAAATCTGCTTTATTTATTTCTACTGGAAAAAATTCCTTATTTTTCTCTGCCCATAATAATTTTGGGTCTTTGTCAAGATAAAGGTTTCCATTTTCATCCACAGGTATTTCTTCTGGTAAAAATTTATATTTTCTTATAAGTATATCTGCCTGGTAAATCCTTGTCTGTCTTTCTAAACTGCATGGTTCTTTATTCTCTAAAGGTGTATTTATTACAGGGAAGAAACCACTATAATAAACTCTTTTTAAATTGAAATTTTTGTAAAGATAATATGAAAAACTTAAAATCTCAATATCCTTTTCATCTGAAAAACCTACTATTACCTGTGTTGTTATTCCTGATTTTAATGGTTTTTCAAGATTTAAATATGTTAATTTTTTCAATGTTTTTAATAAGTTTTTTGAGAATTCCTTTTCCTTTGATATTTTCTTTAAATGATAGGAATTTACTGACTCCATATTTATTGACAATCTATCCGAATAATAAGTTGCTTTTTTAATCAAATAATCATCAACTCCTGGCAAAATTTTTAAATGGATATAACCTTTATATTCATATTTTTTTCTTAAAATTCTAACAGCATCTATCATTTTTTCCTGTGTTTCATTTGCATCTTTATCAATTCCAGAAGACAAGAAAAGTCCATTTACATATCCTTTTTGCCAGATATTATAAAAAATATCTGCAAGTTCATAGGGAGAAAAACTATATCTTGGGCAATCCCTTTCCCTTCTATTTGCACAGTAAAGACAGTTAAATCTGCAATTATTTGTAAGAAGGACTTTAAATAAATTTATAATTTTACCGCCACAGAAAGATGGATAAATAAAAGATGTATATTTTTCCCTTTGATTTATATAATCACTTACCTCAAATTCTGCGAGTTCTCCAAGTATTTTTAATTTCTCTTGCATAGTTCCTATTTTTATTTTACAATTTTTTAATTATGAATGAAAGAGAAAGATATGTTAAATATGAATTTGAAAATTTATGTATATTTATGGCAACCCAAGAGGATTTTGTATTAGAAATGGCTAATTTTTGGAAAGATTTTGTTTCTTCAATTCTAAAAAAAGTTTTAAAAAAATAAATATTCATTCTGTTATTATAAATGAAGATATGGCATATAAAGAAAAGAGTATGATATCACCCCAAATGGTTAAAAAATTTTTACTTCCATGCTGGAGTGAGTGGTCAGAAATTTTAAAAAAATATGGTTGTAAGGTTATTATTCTTGATTCAGATGGTTATATAGGAGAATTAATTCCTATATGGATTGAAGCAGGAATAAATTGCACTATACCGGTTGAAATTGCTGCAGGAAATAATTTAATTGAATATAGAAAGAAATTCGGTAAAAATATGGCATATATTGGTGGTATTGATAAGAGAAAAATTGCAAAAGGAGGAGATATTTTGAAAAAAGAAATGGAAAATATTATTCCTTTCCTTATTAAAGATGGTGGATATATTCCTTCATGTGACCATGGAGTCCCTCCTGATATTTCATTGGAAAATTTTATTGAATATTCAAGATATCTTGCAAAACTTACTGGATGGCTTTAAAACTCAAAATTCATACCATCATTTGCTATAATAACTTCTGTTTTTACTCTTTCACTTATTTCATCTTTTTTTTCCCATATCTTATTTTTTATCATTGTCATTCCAAAATGGGTTAAAATTGCTTTTTTTGGCTTTATGTTTTTTATTATTTCTTCTGCTTCGGAAAGGCATAAATGGAGAACATTTTCTTTTTTTTCATATAAAACCGTATTTATTATCAGAATATCACTATCCTTATAACTATCTATCAATTGAGGGAAAAAGGCAGTGTCAGGTATATATGAAATTTTTGTATCTTTTGTTTTTAGTTTAAATCCATATGTTTCCACTCCATGATTATGTTTAACTGGAATTTCAATTTCTATGTCATTCAACAAAAACTTTTTCCCTTCCTCAATTATTTCTATTTTCTCAACAAAATCCCTACAGTATAATAAAATCACAGGGTCAAAATTTAAACAATCACCTGGTGCAAAAACAATTCCTCTCTTTTTAAATCCACCATCTGTCATTGCTTCTATCATTAAATTTATTTCACATGAATGGTCAATATGTCTGTGTGATAAAAAAATTGCAGAAAGTTTTTCAGGATTTAATTTTGGTTTTCCCTTTACTGCTCTTAAAAGTGTATTTGGACCAGGGTCAACAACAATTTCAGTTTTTCCAATTGAAAACCATATTCCTCCTGAAGAACGCAATTGAGAAATCATAACAAATCTTGCACCTGCAGTCCCAAGAAATTTAATACTTCCCATTTTAATTTACTTATATTTTTTCCAATTTATTTTTCTTTCTCTAACTTTCTTTTTTGTTTCATTTTCTTCGGGTTTTTTAAATAAAAGAAGATACTTAAAACCTCTTAAAAAGAAATTGAATTTTCTGGCTCTATAATGCCACAAAGCAGTATGAGAACTTTGTCCTCTTCTTGCCACACAAATAATATCAATTGGTTCAAAATGTTTTTCAAGCATCTGATAAACTTTAAAACCAACAGGCGTAAATCTTCCTTTAACCCATTGGTCTCCAATTAACCAACCCAATACTTTCCCGGGTTTTAAAATTCTTTTTATTTCTAATGCAACTTTTTCAAGTTCTTCATAAAATTTGGGGTCTTCTGCAGAAATTTTTCCTATATCTCGTGGGTCTTCAGAATACTTTACATTATCTCCATAAGGAGAATCGATAAAAACCATATCAACGGAATTATCTGAAAGAGGAATCTTACGAGAATCGTTTTTTATTACTTTTGGATGTTTGGGATTTATATCATAACCAATAACCCTTCGTCCTTCTTCTTCACATACATCTATAGTAGTTCCACTACCTGCCATAGGGTCAACTACTAAATCGCCTGGCTTTGTATATCTTTGAATTAAATTCCATATAACAAATGCAGGAGTTACTCCTTGAAATTTATTATCACCTTTTGGTTTTTTCCCATAACTTTGTTTAGGGTAGTCCCAAAGTGTTGTTGTTTCAAAAGGTGGTTTTTCATCATCCTTTTGAGATTCATTATTTGTTATTTCTTCAAATAATAAATTATTTTTTTCAAGTTTTTCACTCATTTTCCTCCTCCACCAACATTTTTAAATCGTCAATAAATTTTTCAAATTTTTTAACTTTTTGGCTCTCTTCTATTTCTTCCTCACTCATAATATACCCTCCATCTGTATCAACTTCAACAATTGCTCTTCCCTTTTTAGGTGGTTTTTTAACACTTAAGGTTTTATCTTCATCCGGAGTAATAAAAAATACTTTGATATTCTTTGTAATTTCATCTTGAGATAATTTTATTTTCCAATAGCCTGTTTGAGCAATCCTTTCTCTTAATGTCACTTTACTTGAAATCACTGCTAAAATTTTACAATTTTTAGGATTATAAATTATTATATCAACATCCGGAAGATGTGCACCAAATTCGCCATAATCTATTAACAAATTTCTTTTAACTCTATTTAGTTCTTCTGTCAAATTGTTTGTCTTAGTTTTTTCCAATTTATTCCCATCGACAATCTTCAATCCCATGTTTTCAACTTCTTTTTTAATTATATAATAAATAAGTTTTTCAAAATTCTTTCCTTTAAATGCCCTCCACGATTGTTCATGGTCTCCATTAGGTGTGGGGTTCTTTTCCCAATGTTTTTTATGAATTTCTTTCGCTTCTTTCAATAATGCAGAAATTTTATTATATGCTTTTTCACCATATTTATTTTTATATTCTTCATAAAGTAAAATTAAATCTTCAAAATCCATTTTAATCTATTTTGCCCTTTGTGGATGGTATATTTTTACCTTCTATTTTTACCGCCTCTTTCAATGCAATTGCAAGTCCCTTAAAAATTGCTTCAATAACATGGTGTAAATTTTCTCCATAGACAAGATTTATATGTAATGTAAGTCCAAGATGATTAACAAAACCCTTTAAAAATTCTTTCGCATCCTCTATCTCAAAACTCCCTTCTCTTCCTTTTATAAAAGGAACATTGAAAACAAAATAGGGTCTTCCTGAAATATCAAGAGATATATTTACAAGTGATTCATCCATTGGAACAGAAGAAAATCCAAACCTCTTTATACCTATTTTTTCTCCAAGTGCTTCTTTTATTGCAGAACCAAGACATATACCTGTATCCTCAATTAAATGATGTGTATCAACTTCAATATCTCCTTCTGCCTTTATTTTTAAATCAATATTTGAGAATTTGCTGAATAATTCAAGCATATGATTTAAAAAAGGGATTGGTGTTTCTATCTTATAATCTCCATTACCATCAATATTTACCTCTATCTCAATTTCTGTCTCTCTTGTCTTTCTTTTTATAATTCCCTTCCTTTCCATAGAAATATTTTATCATCATAACTTTTTAAAAACAACAATAAAAAAATCTTTTTCATCTATTCCTTCAATTAACTTAAAACCAAATCCTTCAACAAATTTTGAAAGAGTATAAATATCCTCTATAATATCTTTTTCTAATAACTCGTATTTTCTATGAATCTCGTTTACATGATACCTTCCTGTTGGATGTGAAATAACAAAAATCCCATCCCTTTTTAATATCCTGTATATTTCTTTTAAAGCCATTTCCTTATTATCAAAATGTGGAAAACAGGCATTTGCAATAACTTTATCAAAAAAATCTTTTTTAAATGAAGTTTTGCATATATCCATAACAAATACTTTTACATTTTTAGAAAAATTTTTTCTTTTTAATTTTTCTATCATCTTTTCTGCTATGTCAATTGCAAATATTTCCACATTTTTTTCATATTCAAGGATATAAGGGATAAGGACACCTGTTCCTGTTCCAATATCAAGTATTTTATCTTTCTTTTTTATATTTAAAAATCCAACAATTCTTCTATATTTATCAGGACTTACTTTATCATTCTCATCCCATCTTTCTGACAATTTATTGAAAAATTCTATTTTATTTTCCATCTCTCTTCCTTTTTGGAGAAAAAATTAAAGAAAGAATAAATATAAAAGAAGAAACAATTATAATTGATGCGCCTGATGGAAGATTGAAAATCGCTGAAATAAAAAGTCCGGTCAATCCAGATATTATAGCAAATAAACATGAGAGAAAATACATTTTTTTCATACTGTATGTAATCTGATAGGCACTTGCCGCAGGGTTAACAATAAGAGCAAATACAAGAATTCCACCAATTGATTTCAATGTTGCACCTACACTCATTCCAGTAAATAATAATATGAGATAAAAAAATACTGTAGCAGAAATTCCACTTGCCTTTGCCAGTTCCCTGTTAAATATAACTGATTGTATTTCCTTAAAAAAAATAGTGGCTACAATAATTAAAAGAAAATCGGTAATCAGAAGAATTAAAATATCTGTAAAATTAACAGTTAAGATACTTCCCCATAAAAGATTAAGTGCCTGACTTTTTGATTCTGGAATTAATCCCATAAATAGAAAGGCAAGCCCCAGTGTTGAGGAAAAAATAATACCAATGGATGTATCTGGATGAAGTTGACCTTTATCTGAAATAGGACCGAGTATGGCACAGGCAAGAAAGCAGAATAGAAAAGAAAATGGAATAACTGATTTATTAAGTAAAATTGCAAGAAGTGCACCTGCAAAGGCAGAATGTGATATAGCAACGCCTATAAATGATATTCTCATAATTATTATCCATACACCAACCATTCCACAGGCAATACCTGCAAGAATTGCAGAAATAATTGCCTTTTGAAAAAATGCATATTTAATTAATTCCATTTTTTGCCTCAAATTTTTTTATAAATTCTTCCTTTTTTCCATCAAATATAATCTTTCCTTCTTCCATCCATATAACTCTTTCACACAGTTTTTTAATTATTTCTACATCATGTGATACAAGTAAAATTGTAACTCCTTTATTCTTATGTATTTCTTTAATTTCTCTTGAAATTTTATCTGTCATTCTAAAGTCAAGATATGCAAAAATCTCATCAAGAAGCAATATTTCAGGTTCTTTTAATAGTGCCCTTGCTATCAAAATCCTTTTCCTTTCTCCTCCTGATAATTTTCCAAATGGTTTTTTTAAAATATGCTCTATTTCAAGGAGAGAACTTATTTCATTGAGTAATTTTTTTTCTTTTTCTCCTGGAAAATGGAAAAGCCCCAGTTTACCATATCTTCCCATAAGAATAACCTCCTCTGCTAAAACAGGGAGTTTTGGGTCAATATCAATTGTTTGAGGAACATAGCCAATAGTTCTTCTCAATAGATTTTGGGTAAAAATGTTAAATTCTATATCATTTATGAAGACCCTACCCTTTTTAATTTTTGCAAGCCCATTTATAGCACAGAGTAAAGTTGTTTTCCCAGCACCATTATGTCCGAAAATACCAGTAAACTGGCCTTCTTCTATTTCAATTGAAAGGTCTTCTATTACTGTTTCAATTTGATATCCAACAGAAATATTATCTAACTTTATTTTTACTTTTTTCATATATTTCAATTAATTTTTTGACATTTTCCAGAATAGTATCTCTAAGAGTTGGGGTTTTTGGAAATCCATCCGGAAAATTTGATAGAGTAATATGAGGGATTTTTAATTCTTCAGCAATTACTTTTCCTGTATCAGGTCCTGCCTGAAGGTTGTCAATGATAATTTTTACATCTTTTTCTTTTCCAATTTTTATAAGATTTTTTATTTCAACAGGTGTAAGTTCTTCTTTCCTTCCATAAGTTGCTATAACATCAAGTCCAAGATACTGAAGCATCTCTTTTATATGATTATTGCAGATACAGGCAGAACCTTTTAAATTTTTCATCATCTCTTTTATTTTCTTATCTGTTTTTTCTATCTCTTTTATTGCTTTTTTAGTGTTTGAATTAAAAAAATCTCTATATCCTGGAAATTTTTCAGAAAGTATTTCACAGATTCCAAAATAAAGTTTTTTCTGATTTTCAGGGATAAACCAACTTCCATCTATTTTTATAATAACAGGTGAAAAATCATTTCTCTTAATTGATGCTTTTATCTGTTCTAAATATGGTTCAAAGCCATGGGCAAAAAGAATTCCACTTTTTTCTATACTTAAAAGATGGCTACTTTTAATATCAAAATGACCCGGACAATATCCTGATGGAACAAGTGTTTCAACATTAAGAGTATCTTTTACAATATCCTTAATAACAGAAGAAAGAACACTTGTTGTTGCTACAATATCCTGACCAAAAATTATTCTTGAAATAAAAAATCCTAAAAATATAAAAAATTTTTTTCTCATTTTAATATGATGTATCCCAGTATTTTCTCCAGTCAGATGCTATTTTTAACTGTGTATCAGGTGGATTTGGGTTTGAATTTCCACTTCCATCAGCATTGCTATGGTATTCTTCGGGTCTTAACCATTTTACACTTCCATCTCCAAAAAGTATATTGCTTCCCCCAGAATGAACCCTGCATACTGCCCAGAAAGAAGTTGGTCCACCTCCAAGTATCCCTGAAGGACTCATCTGACTTCCATCTTTAAATTTATAAGGAGGACCGGAATTACATCCACCTTTTCCATCAGAAACTCTTCCCCATTCAACAACAAGAATTTTATTTGATATATTTCTTATCTGGCCTTCTTTTCTACCCACAAATCCAGGAATATCTCCTCCTACTGGAATTGTCCCAATATTATAACCCTGACCATAATACCAGTTAGTATATGGAATAGTTTTACCATGTCTGCTTGGACAATAACAAATTTTCATTCTTTTTGCTTTTTCTTCCTCTGAAATGTTTTTAGATAAAATATAATAAAGAAGTTTTTCTTTCCAGTATGGATTATCAGGATATGTTGAGTCATAGTCAAGTTTATACATTTCAAAGGCAACACCTATTTGTTTCAAATTTGACATGCAGACAGAAGCCCTTGCCCTTTCCCTTGCTTTACTCAATGCCGGAAGTAACATTCCTGCAAGAATAGCAATAATCGCTATTACCACAAGCAATTCTATCAGCGTAAAGCCATTCTTTTTAAAATTTTTATTCATTTTCCCTCCTTTTGTGTTACTATTTTAAAATATGTGCTACCAAATGTCAAATTTTATTTTAAAACATTTTTTTATAAAGTCAAATTTTTAATTATTAGTTTCATGAGAGCATATGTCTGCCTATATTCAGAATCCAAATTGTGAACTTGTTGCTGTTTGTGGAAGAACAAAAGAATCTGCAGAAAAATATAATAATTAAAGCAAAAACTGGTAACCCGATAAAATTATAAATTTCTTATTTTTATTGAGTTTACATGATTTTTAAGTCCTTCAATTTCTCCTATTTTTTCCATATATCTTCCATATTTTTTTATAAATTCCTTTTTGCATTTTATTACTGCATAACTTCTTAAAAATGTGAAAACAGAAAGTCCTGAAGAAAATCTTGCTGTCTTTCCTGTTGGTAAAACATGTGATGGGCCTGCAAAATAATCACCAATTACTGCTGATGTATAATTTCCAATAAAAATTGCTCCTGCCTTACAATTTTTTATAAAAATATCAGGTCTTTTTGAAATTATCTGTAAATGTTCTGGAGATATATAATTTATTATTTCAATTGCTTCCTTTTCATCTTTTACAAATATTAAGTATCCTTTTTCAACTTTTTTTGAAACTTCTTCTTCAATTTTTTTATCTGTTGTTATTAATATTCCAGTTCCATCAGTATGCTCCATCTGTGCTTTTAAATCATATTCAATAAATTCTATATTTCCTGAACCATCTGAAAAAATAACAACTTCACTTGGTCCTGCTGGTAAATCAATTCCAACTTCTCCATATAATATTTTTTTTGCAGTATTTACATATTTATTTCCAGGACCAACAATTAAATCAACTTTTGGAATTGTTTCTGTTCCATAAGCAAAACCACTTATTGCCTGGACTCCACCAACTGAAAAAATATCTTTTACTCCAAGATAATCACAAACTGCAACAATTAATGGATGAATTTTGCCTGAATAGGAAGGAGGAGAAGAAACATATATTTCCTTTACACCTGCAATTTTTGCTGGAATTACAGTCATTAAAACTGTTGAAATTAAAGGTGCCTGTCCCCCTGGAATATATATTCCAACTTTTTCAACAGGTGAAAATTTAAATTCAATCTCAATATCTTTTTCTCTTATTTTAAATCCTTTGGGCAGTTGCTTTTTATGATATTTCTCTATTCTTTCTTTTGCCATTTTAATTGATTCAAAAATTTCCCCTTTTAAAATTTCTTTACTTTCCTTTCTTTCTTCTTCACTTATTTTTAAACTCCTCAATTTAACATTGTCAAACTTCTCTGTAAAATAAAAAATTGCTTTATCTCTTTCCTCTTTGACTCTCTCAATTATCTCTCTAACCTGGTTTTCAATATCTTTTTCTTCTTTTTTTAATAACTTAAATTTTTCAAAACTTATTTTTTCCATCTTAAACTCTCTATTCTTTCTTTATAATCACTTCCTGAGAAAATATAATTTCCTGCAACAAGTATATCAACTCCATTTTCAATTACAATTTTTGCTGTTTCCCTATTTATTCCTCCATCAACCTCAATCTCAAAATTTAAATTTTTATTTTTCCTGTATTCATTAACTTTTTTTATCTTATCAACTACATCATAAATAAATTTCTGTCCACCAAATCCAGGATTGACTGTCATAATAAGAACCATATCAACAATTTCAAGGAATGGATAAATTTTTTCAATTTCTGTTGGTGGATTTATAACAATACAAACTTTTTTGCCATAATTTTTAATTTCTTCAATCAAAACTCTATGGTCTATATCACACTCTATATGAATACCTATAATATCTGCTCCACTATCAGCAAATTGTTTCCAGTATTTTTCAGGATTTGTAATCATTAAATGTGCTTCAAAAGGTAAATTTGAATATTTTCTTATAGATTTTAAAACCATTGGACCAAAAGTTAAATTTGGAACAAAATGTCCATCCATAACATCAAAATGAATTAAATCAGCACCTGCCTCTGTAATTTTCTTAACTTCCTCTCCAAGACAGGAAAAATCAGCAGAAAGCAAAGAAGGAGATATTTTTACCATTTTTATTCCTTTTATCTTCTATAATTTAACATTTTCTACCCAAAAAGGTCAATATTTAAAACTTCTCTTTACTTTTTTAAAAATTTTGTTAAAATATTTTACAGAGGTTGAAAAATGAAAAAAGCAGGAATAATTGGGTTTTGTCTGATATTACTTTTATTTTCTAATTGTGCACCAACTTTAAAACAACCTCAATTACCAAAAGAAGCGATAGAAGAAGAAAGGGCAAAACAGGAAGAAATTACATTATTTACCTATCTTGAAAGGGAGCAGAGATTATATAAAGTTGGGCTTCCTTTATTGAAAGGTGCTTTAAATTATTATAATAAAAAACCGGGTATTTCATTCGGCTTAATAGTCCATAATAAAAATTCTTACAAAAAAGAACAAATTGAAATTATAAGAAAAAAATATGTTGTTGAAGATATACCAACAATTTTATATTTACATCCTGATTTTGGTGCTTATAAAGCAGGCCTGAAAATAAATGATAAAATTATTGAGGTAGATGGGAAGAAGATAAAAGATATTGATTCATTTTTAAAAGTTATTAATTCAATTGATGAAAAAAGAGAAAGTGTTGAATTTGTTGTTGAAAGAGAAGGAGAAATTTTAAAATTTAATGTTCCTGTAACAGAAATATGTCCCTTTTCTTTTAAATTAATTTTTGACCCTGAGATAAGAGATACAATAAATGCTTTTACAGATGGAAAAACAATTTTTGTCACACCTGGACTATTAAGATTTTTACAATCAGATAATGAACTTGCACTTGTGTTATCCCATGAAATTGCTCATGCAGTTTTAGAACATGTTCAAAAGACAATGGGAAATAGAATTATTGGTTCAATTTTTGATATTGCAATAACCATAGCAACAGGGATAAATACACAGGGAATTTTTGGACAACTTGGAGGGCTTGTATATTCAAAGGAATTTGAAAAGGAAGCAGATTATCTTGGAACTTATATTCTTGCAGTAAGTGGATATGATATTACAGATGTAGCAAACTTATGGAGAAAAATGGCTGCTGAATATCCTGGTTCAACAAAAGATGTATTTTTAGCATCTCATCCTTCTTCTCCTGAAAGATATGTTTTAATTGAAAATACAGTTAAAGAAATTAAGGAAAAGATTGAAAAAGGACTTCCCCTTAAAGTTGAATTTAAAAAATAAATGGATATATTTAAATTTCTTCTTTTTATTTTAATTGGTCTTTTTGCAGGAACAGTAAGTGGGCTTCTTGGAATTGGAGGAGCAATAATAATTATACCTGCATTAATTTATTTTTTTGGCTTTTCACAACATGAGGCACAGGGAACAACTTTACTTCTTATGGTTCCACCAATTGGTATTCTTGCTGCCTGGACATATTATAAAAATGGTTATGCAAATATTCCAGTTGCTATTTTTATATGTCTTGGATTTATAATAGGTGCATTTTTTGGAGCAAAATTTGCTGTCTCTATTCCTGAAAAATTATTAAGGAAATTATTTGCTCTCTTCTTATTAATAATATCAATCCATATGCTTTTCAAAAAATAATTTTTAGCCCACCTTGTGGGTGAAAAATTACGGAAAAAAGAGGAGATAATAAATAAAAAAAGGTTTAAGGTGGAATATATTGGCTTCTTTTTTTAATTCAATATTTTGTCTTTTAACTGTTTTTTTCTGGGGATACCTTAGTGATAGATTTGGAAAAAGACCTGTTATTTTGTTCAAGTTTACTTTTTTATTCATTTATTCAATTTTTTTTTATAACTTTTGGTAGTAAAATAAATATTGTGTCAAAAAAATAAAAAACGAAAAAGGAGTTAAAAATGGAAAAGTGGGAAATAAGGGGAAAAAGTATTGTTAATATAGTTGAAAGGAAAAATGTGAAATGTATGGCCTGTAATATTGAAGATGTTAAAATAGAAGGTTTCTGGAAATATGTTATTGAGAGAAATAGAAAGGTGAGTATTCCATTGCTTTATAAACTTTTTGTTAAGAATAAAACTATTGGAAATTTTGAGATAGAAGCAGGTATTAAAAAAGGAGAAAAGACATACCGGCTTGCAACTGATTCAGATTTATATAAGTGGATTGAGGCAGTGAGTTGGGATTTACAGAATCAATGGAATGAGAAAAATGTAAAACTTCTTGATAAATTAATTAATTTAATTGGAAAAGCACAGAAAAAATCAGGATATTTAAATACAGCACCTTCAATAAAAAAAGAGTTTGAAAATTTAAAATATTCTCATGAACTTTATTGTGGAGGCCATCTAATTCAGGCAGGAATAAGTCATTATAGGTCAACTGGAAAGGAGAATCTTTTGAATATTGCGATTAAATGGGCTGATTATATCTATAAAAAATTCGGTTATGGAAAAATTGAAAAAACTGATGGACATCCAGAAATAGAAATGGCATTAATTGAACTATACAGAACAACAAAAAATAAAAAATATCTTGATCTTGCAAAATTCTTCCTTGAAATAAAAAATCCTGAATACTGGGGACTTCCTGATATACCAATTTTGAAATTTAAAGAATTAATTGGTCATGCTGTAAGAATGATGTATTTGTGCTGTGGAGCAACCGATTATTATATTGAAACAGGTGATAAAAGGTATCTGAAGGTTCTTGAAAATTTATGGTCTGACCTTAAAAACAGGAAAATTTATATAACAGGAGGGATTGGTTCAAGATATGATGGAGAGGCAATTGGTTTTCCATATGAACTACCTAATTTAAGAGCATATTGTGAAAGTTGCGCATCAATTGCTTTAATGATGTGGGCTTATAGAATGTTTTTAATTAAAGGAGAAAGTCAGTATTTTGATATTTTTGAAACAACCCTTTACAATTCTTTTCTTTCTTCTGTCTCTTTTGATGGCAAAAAATATTTCTATGTTAATCCACTTGCTTCAACAGGAACTTATGAAAGGAAAGAATGGTATGACTGCACTTGTTGTCCTCCAAATATTCAGAGATTTATCTCTTCACTTGCTGGATATTTTTATTCAATAAGTGAGGATGGAATTTATGTGAATTTATATGATAGGTCAGAGGCAAAATTAAAATTGGTTTCAGGAAAAAATGTAAAAATAAGGAATGAAACAGAATATCCATGGCAAGGAAAAGTTTTTATTTCTATTGAATCAGAAGAGGGATTTAATTTATATTTGAGAATACCAGTTTGGAGTGAAAAAACAGAGGTTAAAAAAGGGAATGAGATTTATAGACCAGAGAAAGGGAAATATTTTAAGGTTAGAATTGAAAAAGGGAAGACAGAGATAGAATTAAATTTAGATGTTAAAGGAGAGTTTTATAGAGGAAATCCAAATATTGAAAGTTCAAGAAATTGCCTTGCTATAAAAAGGGGTCCAATCGTTTATTGTCTTGAAAGTATTGATAATCCAGATATAAATCTTTTTAATTCTCTGTTATTGGAGCAAAAACTTAAAGAAGATTATGAGGAAATTTTTAATGGAATTATAACTTTAAGTGGAGAAATTTTAACATCCTGGAATGAATTACCTCTTTATCCGAAAAGCAAAAATTTTAAAATAGATTACGAGAAGAAGAAATTTAAAGCAATTCCTTATTTTTTATGGGCAAATAGAGGAAAATCCAAAATGAATATCTGGTTTTTATCTTCATATTAAAAAATTTTGTTTTTTATTTTTTTAATGATATAATTTTTAAAAAAGGGGTCAATATGGAAAAAAAGGTAGAAAAACAATTAAGTTTGCCTTTTAAAAATGCTTTACAGATGAGCTTGAGGAATTTTAAGATAAGATTTGGAAGAGCAATAATTGTAACAATGTCAATTTTACTTGGAGTTGCCTTTTTTATGTCTGTTATGGCTTCTAATGCTTTCACTTATGCTTTAATAGAAAAAGGTCCTGAAAATATAAAAACAATACTTATTGAAAATCTTTCAGAATTAAAAGCAAGACAGACATGGCTTGTAACTCTTTCACTTCTTGTATGCACAGTTGGTATAATAAATTCAATGCTTATGGCTGTTACTGAAAGGTCAAGGGAAATAGGAACGATGAAATGTCTTGGAGCACTTGATAGATTTGTTATGGAACTATTTTTACTTGAGGCAATGATTCATGGGATAGGTGGTTCAATTGCTGGGAGTTTTATTGGAGTTTTGATTATGACTTTTGTTTATATAATTCAGTACAAAAAAATTATTTTTTCAATATTCCCATTTTTGCAGATTTTAAAATATTTCGGTCTTTCAATTATTCTTGGAACTATACTTGCGATAATAGGAGCACTTTATCCAGCAATTGTTTCAGCAAGAATGGAACCTGCTGAAGCAATGAGAAGGGAGGTATAAAAATCTTCCCCTCACCCTGACCCTCTCCCACAGAGAGGGGAGAGGAAAAATAAAGGTAAGAAAAAAATAAAAAGGAGGTGAAAATGCCAAGAGAGGTAATAGTAAGGACAATTGATTTAAAGAAGACATATATGCTCGGGAAAATCCCTCTTCATGTTTTAAAAGGTATAGACCTTGAAATAGAAAAGGGTGAGTATATTTCAATAATGGGGCCATCTGGAAGTGGAAAAACAACTCTATTTAATATGATAGGAGGTCTTGATAAACCAACTGAAGGGAAGGTATATATAGATGAGGTTGATATAGCACAACTTGATGCTTATGAACTTGCATGGTTAAGATGTAGAAAGATTGGATATATATTCCAGACATTCAATTTAATTCCGGTAATGACTGCTTTAGAAAATGTTATGCTTCCAATGATTTTTGCTGGAATGAGCACAGATGATGCAAGAGAAAAGGCAAAATTATTACTTGAAACAGTTGGACTTGGAGACAGACTTCATCATAAACCATTTGAACTTTCAGGAGGACAGCAGCAGAGGGTAGCAATAGCAAGGGCACTTGCAAATGACCCTGCAATTATTCTTGCTGATGAGCCAACTGGAAACCTTGATTTAAAAACAGGTAAAGAAATAATAAATCTTTTAAGACAGATGAATAAAGAAAAACAGGTAAGTATAATAACAGCAACCCATGATTTAAAAATGCTTGATGTTTCAGACAGGGTTATATGGATAAGGGATGGAATGATTGAAAGGATTGAAGATAGAGAAAATCTTGATATTAAAGTAGGACATGTAGAAGGAGAAGAAGCAGGATAATGAGTGAAAAACAAAAGGTCGGAATAATTGGGCTTGGTAATATGGGCTCTTCTATTTTAAGTGGAGTAATTGAAGAAAAAATTTTAAATGAGAAAGATATTTTTGTTTTTGACATTGATAAAAGAAAAATTAAAAATTTGAGAGTTAACAAAGGGAGAGATAATAAGGAAGTTGTTGAAAATTCTGATATTATAATTATTGCAGTAAAACCAAAAGATTCAAAAGATGTTCTTGAAGAGATTAAAGATTCTTTAACTTCTGAAAAAGTTCTTGTTTCTATTATGGCAGGAATTAAAATTAAGAAAATAGAAAATATAATAGGGAAGGATAAGCCAGTTATAAGGATGATGCCAAATTTAAATGTGAAAGTTAAAAAAGGTATAATTGCCTATTGCCCAAATAAAAATGGTAAAAAATATGAAGGAATTGTTGAAAAAATATTTTCTCCAGTTGGTTTTCTTTTTAAAATACCTGAAGATAAATTTGATACAATAACAGCAATAAGTGGAAGTGGACCAGGATTTTTATTTTATATTGCAGAGGAATTTAAAAAAATATGTATTGAAAAGGGAATAAAAGAAAAAATCGCAGATGAAATTGTTGGATACTTATTTTATGGAACAGGTAAAATGATTTTTGAAACAAAGCAAAAGTTAGAAAAATTAAAAGAAATGGTATGCTCTCCAGGTGGAACAACTCTTGCAGGATTAAGTGTATTTGAAGAGAGAAAATTTGGAGATATTTTAAGAGAGGTTATAAATAGAGCAGAAAAAAGGAGTGAAGAACTTTCTGGTTGATTTAAAAATAAGTCCTAATGAAATTTCCTCTCCCTAGTCGCCACAGGCGACCCGACAAGGCAAGACGGGAGAGGATGAAGGTGAGGGTGAAAAAATATAAATTCCCCTCACCCTGACCCTCTCCCGCAGAGGGGAGAGGGAAAATAAGGTAAGTTAATGTAAAATAATGATAAGAAAAATTTTTATAGCAAACAGAGGTGAAATTGCATTAAGAATTATAAGAGCATGTAAGGAACTGGAAATTCCTGTTGTTATTGGTTATTCAGAGGCAGATAAATTTTCACTTCCTGTTTTTCTTGCTGATGAGAGAATATGTATAGGTCCTGCAAATCCAAAAGAAAGTTATCTAAATATACCATCAATTATAAGTGCAATAGAAATAGCAGGAGCAGATGCAGTCCATCCAGGATATGGTTTTCTTTCTGAAAATATTCAATTTGTTGAGATATGTAATGCTTCAAGAATTATCTTTATAGGTCCAACTTCAGAAAATATAAGATTAATGGGAGATAAATCACTTGCAAAAAAAATTGCAAAAAAGGCAAAAGTCCCTGTTATTCCAGGATATGAAGAGAATAATTTTAAGCAGGCAATCCATCATGCCAAAAAGATAGGTTTCCCAATAATGATAAAGGCATCTTTGGGAGGAGGTGGAAGAGGAATGAGAAAAGTATATACAATAGAAGAATTTGAGAAAGCATGGAATACATGTCAGGAAGAAGCAAAAGTTTCATTTGGAGAAGGTTCATTATATATAGAGAAATTTATAGAAAGACCAAGACATATTGAAATTCAGGTTTTATGCGATAATTTTGGAAATATTTATGTCTTCCCTGAAAGAGATTGTTCAATTCAAAGAAGGCATCAGAAACTTATTGAAGAAAGCCCATCTCCTTTTGTAGATAGAAAATTAAGAAAGAAATTACAGAAATATGCAAAAAAACTTGCAAAAATTATTAAATATAGAAATGCAGGAACTTTTGAATTCCTTGTTGATAGTAATAAAAATCCATATTTTATTGAAATGAATACAAGAATACAGGTTGAACATCCTGTTACTGAATGTGTTACAGGAATAGACCTTTTGAAAAATCAGATAAAAATTGCACAGAATATAAAACTTGATTTTAAGCAGAAAGATATAAGAATAAATTACCACTCAATTGAATGTAGAATTAATGCAGAAGACCCTGAAAACAATTTTTTACCATCTCCTGGAAGAATTAAAAAACTGATTTTGCCAGCAGGTCCTGGAATAAGAATAGATACACATATTTATGAGGGTTATTTTGTTCCACCATACTATGATAGTTTAATAATGAAACTTATATCATATGGAAGGACAAGGGAAGAAGCAATAAATAGAATGAAGAGAGCACTTGATGAGATTGTGATAGATGGGATAAAAACAACAATTCCATTATATAAAAAAATTTTTTCAAATCCAATATTTCTTTCAGGAAGATATTATGTTGGTTTTGTTGATAAAATTGTTTCAGAGGAAATTACAAAAAAGGAGAGGGAATTTGTATGATAGAAGATAAAAAAGAACTCGGTAAGGTAAAAATAGATAATGATGTTCTTGCTTCAATAGCAGGAATTGCAGCAACTTCTGTTCCAGGTGTAAATAAAATTGTTACAAGTTTGGTAGGTGGTATTGCTAAATTTATAAGGAAAAAACCTGATATTGGAATAAAAGTTGTACTTGGTGAAGGAGAAGTAAGTTTTGAACTTGCAATAAGTGTTGAATATGGAGTAAATATTCCAGAGATTACATATGAGGTTCAGAAAAAAATAAAGGAAGAGGTTGAGAAGATGTCAGGACTTATAGTTTCAAATGTAGATGTTATTGTAAAAGAAGTAAGACCACCAAAAAAGGAGAAATAATGATAGACCTTCATACACATACAATTTTGAGTGATGGAGAATTGCTTCCGAGTGAACTTGCAAGAAGGGCTGATGAAATTGGATATAAGGTTATTGCATTTACAGACCATGTTGATTTTTCAAATGTTGATGATATTGTTCCTGCACTTGTAAGGGTTTGCGAAAAAATAAATATGAATTTCAGAATAAAGGCAATCCCAGGAGTAGAGATAACACATGTAAATCCAGTAGATATACCAATTATTGCAAAAATAGCAAAGAATCTTGGAGCAAAAATAATAGTTGTCCATGGAGAAACAATAGTTGAGCCGGTCTTTAAAGGAACAAATAGAAAGGCACTTGAAAGCGATATTGATATTCTTGCTCATCCAGGTATTTTAAGTGAAGATGAAGCAAAAATTGCATCTGAAAAAAAAATTTATATTGAGATATCTGCAAGAAAAGGTCATTCTTTATCAAATGGTCATGTAGTTCGCCTCTGGTATGAATATGGTTTTCCATTAATTTTAAATACAGATACACATTCTCCTGAAAATTTAATAACAGATGAATTTGCGAAAAAAATAATAATTTCAGCAGGAGTAAAAGTTGAGGATGTAAATAAAATCTTTCATAATAGTTATATACTTGCAAAATCAAAACTTGACATAGGCCTTGAAATATAAATCTTTAATTTCTCCCTTTTCCAATTTTTATTATTTTCCTCTCCCTGAGGATGTAAATAAAATCTTTCATAATAGTTATATACTTGCAAAATCAAAACTTGACATAGGCCTTGAAATATAAATCTTTAATTTCTCCCTTTTCCAATTTTTATTATTTTCCTCTCCCTGGATGGGAGAGGATTAAGGTGAGGGTGAAAAAAAGAAATAAATTCCCCCTCACCCTATCCCTCTCCCGCCATGCCTACGGCAGGTCGCTACGGCGACAGAGGGGAGAGGGAAAATAAGGTAAAATAAATTAGGGGGGAGGGAAAAAGAGAGGTGAAAATATGAAGGAGAAAATTGCGGTTGTTCTTGTTGGGAATGAAAATGAGAGTGAGTTAATTGATGTTTTAAGAAATGTTAAATATGTTGAATTGAGAATAGATGAATTTTTAAAGAATTTTGAGAAGGAGAATATAATTGAATGGATAAAGAAAATAAGAAGGATTGGAGAAAATGAAATAATAGGAACAGTTAGATGGTATAAAGAAGCCGGAGAAAGGCCTTTTTATATTCCAGATAAAAAACGGCTTGAAATTTACAGGGAAATTTCTGATTATGTTGATATAGTTGATGTTGAGATAAAAAGCAAAATTTTTGAGAATGTAAATGAGATAGTTAAAGTTAAAAATAAAAAAATAATTGCCTCATATCATAACTTCAAAAAGACACCTGATTATAAAATTCTTAAAAAAATAGTTAAAAGAGGAAAAAATAAATCAGCAGATTTTGTAAAAATTGCAACAAAAGTAAATTCACAGAAAAACTTATTCACACTTATAAAACTAACTTTTGAATACTCAAAAAAAATAAAACTTATAATAACCCCTATTTCTGCTGGTATTATTGAGAGATTAATTCCTCTTTCATTTGGCTCATATCTTACCTATGTCTCACTAAATCAAAAAACTGCATCTGGTCAGCCCTCTTATTATGATATTTTGCAACTTACAAAACTTTACAAATAAAAAATATTTAAGTAAAATAAGATAGGGAGGTTTAAATGCCTGGTTTTAAAGAAGTTCTGGATAAATTTCCTGAGGAATTGAGGGATGCGGTTATCTTCTCATATGAATTTAAAAAACTTGACAAAATAAAAAATATGTGTAAAAATAAACTTGACAGAATAAAAAAATTGTATGTATAATAATTTAAGTATCCTCTTCCTTAACGGGAGAGGATAAAAGGTGAGGGTGAAAAAAAAGAAAATTCCCTCACCCTGGCCCTCTCCCGCAAAGGGGAGAGGGGAGAAGAGAAAATAGAATGGAGAGTGGAAGAAAGAAAACTTGACAATTTGAAAATTTGTAGGTATAATTAAAATAACTTATGCTTTTCTTTCTGACTTTAATAATGCCGGAAAGGAGGTGAAGAAATAAAAAAGGCGAAAGTCAGAGGAAAAGAAAAGCATAAGTGAAAGAAGAAGTAAATAACCAATTATATAGATAAAAAAAGGAGGAGTAAAAAATGAAAGGTAAGTTATTAAAAATTCTCATAGCGGTTTTTGCAGTTGCTTTAATAGCACCTGCATTTTCCGCTGTTGAGAATGTAAAAGTAGGTGGAGATATATCCATCTATGGAGTTTTAAGAGGCGATTTTGATATTAGTAGTGCACCTACAGGGAAGAAAAATGAAGACATTCATTTCTTCCAGACATCTGCAAGGGTTTATGTTTCTGCTGACCTATCTGATAATGTGAGTGCTATGGTTAGATTGATTAATGAAAGAAACTGGGGATATGTAAATACATTGACTAATCCAATAAATGATAGATATGTAAATACCGACACAGATATTGACCTTGACCTTGGTTATATTCAGGTAAAAGACCTTCTTACTCCTGGATTAAATCTTACAGTTGGTAGGCAGGAAATTCAACTTGGAGAAGGTCTTGTAGTAGGAAGTGCTTACAATGCTTATTACAATGCTTACTCCGAAGATTATAATTATCCAGTTGATCTTGCAGCAAAAGACCTTGGGCTTCAGAAAGCATTTGATGCTGTAAAACTTGATTATACTGCAAGTGCTGTTCCATTAAGTGTAACTGCATTTTTAAGCAAAATAGATGAAGAACTTTATAAAAATAATGAAGAAGTGACACTTTATGGACTTAACCTTGGATATAAAGTTGCTGATATTGCTGATTTAGAAGTTTATTATGTAAGAAAAGCAGAGGATAAGCCAGCAGATGTTAGACTTGATACAGCAGGAATAAGAGTTGTTTCAAAGATACCTGCTATTGAAAACTTCAATTTAAAAGGAGAATATGCAAAACAATTTGGAAAAGTTAAATCTTTGGATGAAAATTTTAAAGGTTGGGCTTTACTTCTTGGTGGAGAATATAAATTTTCAGCAAATATGGAGCCAACAATAAAAGTAAATTATAATCTCTTCTCTGGACCTAAAGAAAATGAAACAGATGTTAAAGAATGGGTACCAGTGTTCCCATCAAATATTGGCTCAAGAATAGGTCCTCTTTTCTATGCTTATGATGCATGGAATATCTATAATGTAGAATCTAACTTAAAGGTTTTGAATATTGGATTTTCATTAAAGCCAGTTGAAAAACTTACTCTTTCTCTTGATGGATATTGGCTCAAGACAGATGAGAAAATTGCAGGATATGATGATGTTGGAAAAGAAATTGACCTTGGAATTGAATACAAATATTCAGAGGACCTTGTATTTGGACTTTCACTCGGTAAGATTTTTGCAGATGATTTGATTAAAAAAGGATTTGAGGGAAAAGATGCATGGCAGACAATTGCTTCTATGAAAGTTTCATTCTAAGGTAATACAGAAAAACAAAAAGCCGGGGGCCTTCAAACCCCCGGCTTTTTTATTTTTAAATTTTTCTTATTCTTACTTTTTTGGGCGTAATTACAACAAATTTATGGTATAACTCTTTGTCATATTTTTTAAGTGTCTGAATTAAAAGAAGTAAAATTTTTTCCAATTCCTTATAATGATATCTTAAGAAAACTACCCCTACCATACTTTCTTTATGCGCAAAGATCCATTCGCCAAAATCACTATCCTCTGTAATTAAAATTGCATTAAATTTTTTTGTAAGTTCTAAAACTTGTATATCTGAAATTCCTTTAAAATTTTGTGAAATTGAGATTACTTCAAATCCTGAATTTTGTAATTCTTTAACTATCCTGAAATCTACATTTTCATCTATCAGAAGTTTCAGAGACAATTATTTCCTCCATAGATATCACATCTGCTGCATATTCTAATACCGCAAGTATATCTTCTTTTGTTAATTGTGGATATGATTTAATAAGTTCTTCTATTGTCATGCCTTCTGCAAGTTTTCTAAGTATTATTTCAACTGTAATTCTTGTTCCTTTTATCACTGGTTTGCCAAGCATTATTTCAGGATTAATAGTTATCCTATCTAAATATGTTTTCATAATCAAATACCTCCTTTATTCTAAATTATACAATAGATAAACAAATCTGTAAATTTCTGTTCCCCCTCTCCTTCTTTTAATTTTATAATTTCCTCTCCCTGGATGGGAGAGGATTAAGGTGAGGGTGAAAAAAGATAAACCCCCTCACCCTGACCCTCTCCCTCAAAGGGCTATCCCTTACCCATATTTTTTTTAGCCCCCAAATGAAATCCTTGTTCCATAATGAGTAATTCCTGCATTCCTCTCATTATAGTTATCCATCCAGGCCCTTTATCCGACTTTCTTCCAATAAAACCTCCTAATTTCGCTATAAGTAATATTACATTATCTGAATTTAAATTGCAACTTTCTTTTGGGAATAACTCTTTAAGAATTGTAATTTGAATGGGATTCAATACAATTTCCTTTTCATTAGGATGTTTTGCTAAAAATCTTAACAGTAATAGCTGATATACTACCACAGAAAATACTGCCAAAACCTTCTTTAATTTTTCTATACTTTGCAATTGCCTTTCTTCTATCTTGCACCCTGTCTTTAACCCTTTATGAAAATCTTCTATTAACCACCGAGATTGATAATATTTGATTACTTTTAGACAATCTTCATTACTCCTTATATTCTCATTTGTCAGAAGTATCCAAAATAATCTCTCTTTCCCATTGGGTGGATTTTTTTCTTCAACAATAACTATATTTACTGGTAAATTTTCTCCATTACGATTGATGATTTTTGGCGGTTTTATCTTCACTTTACAAAATTTTATTTCTATAGTTGCCACCCTCTTTTTTCTATTCCCATTTCTTTCTATTTCTATGTTCGCATACCCAACAATAATAGCCTTTTTTATCTCTTCAAAAATATAACTTTCCTGGGTAGAACGTTGTTTGCTACCACAACGAATGACAAACCCTTCACCTTTCTCCATTATCTCTTTGATAAAAAGATATATATCTGCTTCCCTATCACATACCTGAATAACTTTTTTATGTCCAGATAATAATTTATGAGTAGCAATTAGTCCTTTTTTCCATTTTTCACTTTCCCTTTCCCTCAATAACCTTTCTTTTCTCGTCTCTTCCTTTGCTACTTTTTTCTTCCTTACAATTACTTGTTGATGAATTAACCCTAACGGCTTCCTATCCTCTCCACTTACTCCATATACATTATGAACTAACATACCTATCAAACTTTCGCTACTGCCAATATATCCCATACCATTTACTGCAGGATGGTTAGAATAATTTAAATATGTCGTGTCTTGAACAATTAAAACTACTTCTTCTTCAAAACATCTTTTAACTGTATTGTCTATATGTGATTGGAGTATCTCTTCATAACTCACTTTTTCATTATCAAAAAATCTATAAAGACCTTTCAAATCAGCCCATCTATTCATTTGCCTTGGAAAACTCGCTTCAGGATTATTACATATTTTTTCAACTATTTTCACATATCTTTTTGTCAATCTCCTATCACCAAAATTAACCTTTTCAAACTCTTCTTTTTTTATTGACATTTACCCTCCTTTGTTATATAGTATATATACTATATCAATTTAAAGGAGGTTGTCAAATGGGATATATTACAAAAATTCAAAAAGTAGAAAGACCAACTAATAAGTCATTCTATGTCAATTTACCATCTGCCGTCGCTCAAGCATTAGAAATTGAAAAAGGAGAATTATTTGAATGGATTATTGAAAATAAAAATCTATTGTTGTTGAAAAGAATGAAAAAATTAAAAAGTCTCAATTCTAAAAAAGGTAGGGTATAATATAGGTAAAGATATGGGTAAGGGATAGCCTCAAAGGGGAGAGGGAAAATAAGGTAAAATAAAGAAGGAAGAGGGAAAAGATAAAAAAAATAAAAAAGAAGGTGTTGTAATTTATCCATAATTTTGACAGGGTTTGAAAATTTTTATAAAATTAAAATTGATGGAAAGAGTAAAAGAGATAATTGATATTCTTGAAAAAATTTATCCAGAGGCAAAAACAGCATTGAAATTTGAAAATCCATTCCAACTTTTAATTGCAACAATCCTTTCTGCCCAGACAACAGATGAGAGAGTAAATAAAGTAACCTCAACACTTTTCAAAAAATTTAAAAAACCAGAGGACTTTGTTAATGCAAATCTTGATGAAATTATGGAAGAGATAAAATCAATCAATTTTTACAGAAATAAGGCAAAGAATATAAAAAAATTATGTGAAATACTTGTTAAAGAATTTAATGGAAAAGTCCCTGATAAAATGGAAGATTTAGTTAAATTACCTGGAGTTGCAAGGAAGACAGCAAATGTTGTTTTATCTCAGGCATATGGTAAGGCAGAAGGAATTGTTGTTGATACACATGTAAGAAGGGTTTCAAATCGGCTTGGTTTAACAAAAAATACAGATGCAGAAAAAATAGAAAAAGACCTTATGAAGATTATTCCAGAAGAAAAATGGATAGATTTTCCTTTTAGATTAATTCTTTTTGGAAGAAATATATGTAAGGCAAAAAATCCAGATTGTAAAAACTGTCCATTATATAAAATCTGTCCAAGTAAGGGAAAAGAGAAATGATTTTCGTTATTCAGGAACATTTTGCAAGTCATCATCATTTTGATTTAAGGCTTGAAATGGATGGAGTTTTAAAATCATGGGCAATCCCTAAAGAAATTCCAGTAGAAAAAAATGATAAAAAACTTGCTGTTGAGGTTGAAGACCATCCAATTGAATATGCTGATTTTGAAGGAGAAATTCCAGAAGGTTATTATGGTGCTGGAAAAGTAAAAATATGGGATAAGGGAGAATATGAATTAATAAAAAGAGATAAAAATAAAATAGAGTTTGATTTGAAAGGCGAAAAAGTAAAAGGTAAATATGTTCTTCTACTTTTCAAAAAAGAAAAAAACAAAAACCTCTGGCTAATTTTTAAAAAAGATGAAAATAATAAAAAAAATTGAAATCGGGTTTTTCTTATTTTTAATTTCAGGATGCACTGTAACAGTTGCAACAAAGCCAGAAAAAGAAAAAAAGGAAATTTATACCTATCATGTAGTAAGAAAGGGTGAAAATTTATTCAGAATCTCAGAATATTATTATGAAGGAAAGACAACAGAAGAAGTAAAAAAAGGGGTTGAAAAGATAATGAAGGCAAATGGTTTAAAAAATGAAATTATATCCGTTGGTCAGAAATTAAAAATACCAGGGACAAATAAGAAACAACCTTCATATGCACTTTTACCACCACAGGAGATAAAACAGCAAACATATCAAAATTATGTAAAAACACAAACAGAAACAAAAACACAGACAGAAACAGAAGTAAAGATTGTTAAGGATTCACTTTTTATATGGCCTGTAGAAGGTAAAATTATATGCAGATTTGGAGAACTCGGTAATAAAGGGATTGATATTATGGTTGAGCCAGGGATTGATATTATTGCTTCTTCTGATGGAGAGATTGTATATACTGGAAATACAAAAAAATATGATGAGACGATAATTATAAAACATCCTTCCAATATTTACACTGTATATGCACATGATATAGAAATAAAAGTTAAAAATGGTCAGAAGGTTAAAAAAGGAGAGATGATTGCAATAGTTAAATCAGGGACACAGAAAAGAAGATATATACATTTTGAAATAATAATAGATGGGATAAATGTTGACCCTTTAAATTACTTACCACAGAAATAAAAAATGAGAAAAGAAATTGAAAGAAGGGAAGATTTGATACTTGAAAAATATGCTGTTTTTAGTTATAGAACTCTTGGAAGAAAATATAAAGAGGAGGAACACCTTTTTAGAACTCCATTTCAGAGGGATAGGGACAGGATAATTCATTCAACTGCTTTCAGACGCCTTGAATATAAAACACAGGTTTTTATATATCATGAAGGAGATTATTACAGAAATAGATTAACCCATACACTTGAAGTCCAGCAGATAGCAAGAACAATTGCAAGGGAATTAAAAGTTAATGAAGACCTTGTTGAAGCAATAGCACTTTCTCATGACCTCGGACATACTCCATTTGGACATAAAGGAGAAATGGTATTAAATGAAATAATGAAAGAACTTGGACATATTGGATTTGAACATAACAGGCAGGGATTAAGGATAGTTGATTTTCTTGAAGAGAGATACCCTGATTTCCCTGGATTGAATTTGACATTTGAGGTAAGGGAAGGAATTATAAGACATACAACAAGTTATGATATGCCTTTAATTGAAAAAGAATATTCTGAATTTATAAAGTTTAAGTCACCAACAATTGAAGCCCAGATAGTAAATATTGCAGATGAAATTGCTTATACATGTCATGACCTTGATGATGGAATTAAATCTGAAATTATTAAATATGAGGACTTAAAGGAAATTAAATTGTGGAGGGAAATTGAAGAAATGAGTGAGATTGATAAAAAACCAGAAAGGCATAAGAGGCACATAATGATAAGGAATTTAATAAATTATCTTGTGAGTGATATAATCCAGCAGACAAAGAAAAATATTGAGGAAATGAAAATATCATCTGTTGAGGATGTAAGAAATTCAGAAGTAGTTGTTAAAAATTCAGAAGATATAATGATAAAGCATGCAGAATTGAGGAGATTCCTTGAAGAAAAGATGTATACACACACAAAGGTTATAAGGATGACAGAAAAGGCAGGTAGAATTTTAAAAGAACTATTTTTTGCATATTATAATGAACCAAGACAATTGCCAAACCATATTCAAAAAAGGATGGAAAAAGAACCAAAGGAAATAGTTATATGTGATTATGTTGCAGGGATGACAGATAGATTTGCAATAAGAGAATATCAGAAATTATTTTTACCAGACACCTTTTAATTTTTTTTATTATTTCTCCCCCTCACCCTGCCCCTCTCCCGCCAAGGGAGAGGGAAAAAAGAGGTAAAGTAAATAAAGGGGAGAGGGAAAAAAAGAGGTAAATGAGGGAGAGGGAAAAAGAGGTAATAAGATTGATGGAAGAGAAAATTTACTGGATTGCCCTGAATATTATTGGACTCTCACCAGCAAAATTTAAAAAGATTTCTTCAAAAGTTAAAAATATAAAGGAAATTTTTTATATGAAAATTGATGAACTTGTTTCACTTGGATTATCAAAAGAAATTGCAGAAAAAATTATAAACTGGGAAAAATTACCATTAAAGGAAGAGATTGAATTTATAAAAAATGAAGGAATAAATATACTGACAATTGACCAACCAGATTATCCCTCTTTACTTAAGGAAATTTATGACCCACCTTTTTTACTTTATGTTAAAGGGAAAATAGATTTCAATCAATTCATGATAAGTATTGTTGGAACAAGAACTCCATCTGTTTATGGATTAAAAATGGCTGAAAAATTTGCAGGCCAACTTGCATCTTATGGTTTTGTTATCGTGAGTGGACTGGCAAGAGGAATAGATACAATAAGTCATATGGCAACTATAAGGGCAGGAGGTAAAACAATAGGAGTCCTTGGTTCTGGTTTTAGAAATTTCTATCCACCTGAAAATAAAAAGATTGAAAAGGATATAATAGAAAATGGAGCAATAATAACTGAATTTCCATCATATACAATTCCTGAAAAATATAATTTTCCAAGAAGAAATAGAATTATTTCAGGACTTTCAAAAGGAGTTGTTGTTATTGAGGCAGGACCAAAAAGTGGTGCATTAATAACAGCATATTATGCTCTTGAACAGGGAAGAGATGTTTTTGCTTTACCTGGAAGGGTAGATACATTATATTCAAAAGGAACAAATAAATTATTGAAGGAAGGAGCAATTCTTGTTGAAAATGTGAATGATATAATTTCTGCTTTAAATATTGAGGTTAAAAAAATTGAAAGGGAAGAAAAGGAAGAAAAATTAGAGGAAGAAGAGAAAAAAATTCTTGATATTTTAAATGAGCCATTGCAACTTGAAGAGATAATTTTAAAGACAAAAATAAAACCAGAAATATTATTACAAACCCTTACAAAACTTCAATTAAATGGTATAATAGAAGAGTTACCGGGAAAAATTTATAAGAAAAAATAATTTATTTCCTCTCCCCCCTCACCCTATCCCTCTCCCACCAAGGGAGAGGGAAAATAAGGTAAAATAAAGAAGGGAGAGGGAAAAATGAAAAAAGGAGAGGGAAATTATTGAGGAAAATAAATTTTAATATTGAATAGGAGGGAAAATGAGATGGAGTAAATATTTTATACCAACACAGAAGGAAGCACCAAAGGAAGCAGAAACAATAAGCCATAAATTACTTATTAGAGGTGGACTAATTGATAAACTTTCATCAGGTGTATATACTTATTTACCACTTGGATTAAGGGTTTTAAGGAAAGTTGAAAATATAGTAAGGGAAGAATTGAATAAAGTTGGCTGTATTGAATTACTTATGCCATCTCTTCAACCTGCCTCTTTATGGAAGGAATCAGGCCGTCTTGATAAAATGGGAAAGGATATGATCAGGTTTATTGACAGACATAATAGAGAAATGATTTTTGGACCAACACATGAGGAAGTTATAACTGATATTGTGAGAAGATATATAAAATCATGGAAACAATTACCTATTATTTTATATCAGATACAGACAAAATTCAGAGATGAGATAAGACCAAGATTTTCAATAATAAGGGCAAGAGAATTTTTGATGAAGGATGCATACAGTTTTGATATTGATGAGAAAGGACTTGATAAATCATACAATTTAATGAAAGAGACATATAAAAAGATTTTTGAAAGATGTGGATTGAAATTTACAATAAGAGAAGCAGAAAGTGGAGTAATAGGAGGAAAATTTTCAGAGGAATTTGTTGCAGAAGGAGAATGCAGTGAACTTGAAGTAGGTCATATTTTTAAACTCGGAACAGAATATTCAAGTTCAATGAAGGCATATTTTAGAGATAAAGATGGAAAGGAAAAATTGATTTATATGGGTTGTTATGGAATAGGAGTTAGTAGAATAGTTGCAGCAGTTATTGAAGGAAATTATGATAAAGATGGGATTATATGGCCATTTTCAGTTGCTCCTTTTTTAGTTGATATTATATTAACAAATGTTTCTGATAGTGAAATTAAAGAAATTGGTGAGAAGATTTATAACCAATTGAATGAAAATAATATTGAGACAATAATTGATGATAGAGAAGAAACTGCTGGTTTTAAATTCAAAGATGCTGACCTTTGTGGTTTCCCTTTGCAGATTATAGTAGGCAAAAAAATAAAAGAGGGAAAACTTGAAGTAAAAATAAGAAAGGATAAAAAGATAGAAGAAGTAAATATTGACTCAGTTTTCCCCTGTATTAAAAAAATTTTAAAAGAAAATCAAGGATAAAGACCTCTTAATCTTGTTGCTTCTGCAACTTTCCCTACACCTATAACATATGCGGACATTCTCATACCTATTTTTTTACTTTCTCTTAAATCTACAACCTTCCAGAAAGTTTTCTCCATTCTTTCTTTTAATTTTAAATTAACTTCCCTTTCGCTCCAGAAGAATGCCTGTAATGCCTGAACCCATTCAAAATATGAAACAACAACACCTCCGGCATTTGCAAGAATATCAGGAATTATAAAAACATTTTTTTCTTCTAAAATTTCATCCGCTTCTGGAGTGGTAGGTCCATTTGCTGCCTCTGCAATGATTTTTGCCCTTATTTTATCTGCATTTCTTTCATTTATTTGATTTTCTAAAGCAGAAGGAACAAGAACATCTACTTCTAATGTAAGGAGTTCTTCCTTTGTTATTTTATCACCATCTTTATAATTTAAAATAGTTCCAGTTTCTTCTTTTATCTTAATCAATTTTTCTATATTTATTCCCTTTGAATTGTAAATTCCACCTTTTAAATCACTTACAGCAACAATTTTACATCCTTCTTTATAAAGTAATTTAGCACAAACACTTCCAGCATTTCCAAATCCCTGTATTGCAACTTTTATTCCCTCCGGAGATAAATTTAAATATTTTAAAGCATTCAAAATACAAAAATATACACCTCTTCCTGTTGCTTCATTCCTTCCATATGAACCACCTATTTCAATTGGTTTACCTGTAACAACTCCTGGAACTGCATAACCTTTATTCACTGAATATGTATCCATTATCCATGCCATGACTTCAGGATTTGTATAAACATCAGGAGCAGGGATATCCTTTTCAGGTCCAATAAAAGGTAGAATTTCTGCTGTATATCTTCTGGTTAACCTTTCAATTTCCTTTTTACTCATTGTCTTGGGATTACATCTTACTCCACCCTTTCCACCTCCAAATGGTAAATCAAGCAATGCACATTTCCATGTCATCCACATTGCAAGTGCTTTAATTTCGTCAAGGGTAACTTCTGGATGATATCTTATTCCTCCTTTTGCAGGGCCTCTTGCAGTATTATGTTGAACTCTATATCCTTCAAAAACTTCTACATGTCCATCATCCATAATCACAGGAATAGAAACAATTAATATCCTTCTACACTCACGAATTTTTTTGTGAATCCAGTCTTCAAGATTTAATATTTCTGCAACCTTATCAACCTGTTTTTGAGCCATTTCCCATATTCCCATATTTTCTCCTTTTTATTTTATAGGAATTTGAGATATTATAACACAAAAAAATTTAAAGAAAAGAGTTGAAAGTTTATCTTAAAATATACAAAAAGAGGGGGATTGTTATAAGAGAAAGAAGATGGGTTAAAAGAACTGTTTTTGCTGCAAATTCACTATCACCTCCAAACGCCTCACTTAAAACAATACTTGCAATTGCACTTGGCATAATTGCTACAATATTTAGAACTCTTTTTATTTCATAAGGAAAGGAAAGTATATAAAAAAGAAAAATTGAAGTTAATGGAATGATAATTAATCTGAAAAGTGAAAGGACCATTGAATTAAAATCAAAAATACTTTTAAAATTAATTTCACCCATTTTTGCACCAGCGATAAATAAGGCAACAGGAATTGTGGCATTTCCAATTAAACTTATTGTATTCAATATTGAATTCCCTGTCTCTATAATTTTTATGTTCTGAATGCTCACATAATCTTTCAAAAATATTAAAATTACCGAAAGAATTATTGATATCATTGGAATACTTAAAATGTTTTTGAAACTTTCTCTTTTTAATCTATTTCCTGTAAGTGATAGAATTCCAATTGTCCAGACAGAAATTTCAGAACCAAAAGTTGAAAGAATTAAAAAAGTTCCATATTTTTCTCCATAAAGTAGAATGATTATTGGTAATGGCAAAAAGGAATAATTATTTATAGTGCATTGAAATCTAAAAGTATTTTTTTCTTTCTCATCTTTGAATTTTAAAAATTTTGAAATGAAAATTCCATAAATATAACCAACTGTCATAATTAAAATGGTTCCAAGAGGTAAAAGATAGTTTTTTATTATTTCATCTGAAGAAAAATTCTTAAGGAATGATGAAAATATGAGTGCTGGATAGAAAACTTTTGTAATTATAACTGAAAATTCATTTATTGTAATTGAGGATATTAAATTTTTCTTTCTTACAATTATCCCCAGAATAATTATTAAAAAAACCGAGAAAACTTTAATTATTATCATTTTTGAAGGAATAATTCCATAAATACAGAAATAAATAAAACCAGAAAACCAGAAATAATGAATCCATTAAATATACCAAAAATCTGACTTAAAATACCAATTATTAAAGGACCTGTAAAAAGTCCAATTCCTATAATTGATTCATTCAATTCAGTTGAATGACCCTTTTCTATAACATTAATAAGTGCAATCCTGAAGGAAAGAGCGGAAGTGATTCCAAGAATTGATATGGATATTAAATGTAAAAATGGTTTTCTGAAAATCCCTGTTAATAAAAGTGAAATGAAATCAAGGAAGTAAATTATGAGAAATTCATCTTTTATTTCAAACTTCATTTTACTAAAAAAATAAAACATCAAAAATCTTATTAAAAAGAGTAATGTCATAATATTGCTAATTAAACTTGGTGAATATGAAATTGTTCTTGCAAGTTTTGGGAAGAGAAAGATGACTCCACCTATGCAGAAAAAATTTATAAAGTTTAAAAACATAATCTTTTTTGTTTCTTTATCAATTTTTTTCTCTACTATGAATTTTTCCGGTAATTCTCTGTAATATTTTTTAAAATTTTCAAAATTTATTTTACCAAGTATAAATCCAGAAAAAGCAAAAAGACCGCCTATAAAAAATGGAAGAATTTCATTTATTTTAAACAGATATCCTGAAATGAAAATTCCAAAAAGAACACCAAAAGCCCATGAAAGATTGTATTTATCTGTATTTTCAGGATTATTGCTGAAAAAATATTGAATGGATGGCCAGAATCTGCTATAAAAAATTCCGTTTAAAAAGAGAATAAAGAAAAATAAAAAATAAGAGGGAGCAAATGGAAGTGAAAAATAAGCACAGGAAATTAAAATAGAGGAAATTATAAAATGAGGGAAATGGATTTTATATCTAAATCTATAAAAAAGATATGTAAATAATGTGTAAGCAAAATTACCAAAAAAACCCGCAATCCCAAGAATTAAAGGAGAAGCAGAAAATTTTGAAATCAAATAAAGTGGTATTGACAAATTAACAACATAATTTGAAGAAGAAAGCAAAAAAGAAATTAAATATACTATTTTTTCCATTCTATATTTTGTTTTTCTTTAAAAGATTTATTATATCAGAAAGGGAGGCAAATGCAACAGAAATACACCTGTCAGCACATCCATAATAAATCAAAATTTTATCTTCATTTTTCCTGTAAATAAAACCTGTAGGAAAAACAACATTCATAGCATTTCCTATCCTTTCATAATCTTTTTCCGGTGAAAATACCCATTCCCTTGTCCTTGAAATAATTTTTTCAGGATTTTCCTTATCAAGTAATACAAGACCGACTCTATAAATTGGTATAGAGGCAGTATATCTTATCCCGTGGTAAATAATAATCCATCCCTCTTCTGTTTCAAGTGGTGGACAACCAAGGCCAACTCTATGACAATCCCACATTCCAGGTCTTACAGGAATTAAAATTTTATGGTTTCCCCAGTGTATTAAATCAGGTGAATATGAAATCCAGATATGTCCTTCTCCCCTTATAATAGGTCTATGTATGAGAGCATATTTATCTTTAAATTTTTTAGGGAAAAGTGAACCATCCTTATCTTCAGGAGGAACAAGTGCTCCTTTTCTTTCAAAATTTTTAAAGTCATCTGTTAATATTAAAGAAATCAATGGACCTCCAGGAGAAAAGGAAACATATGTAATTGCATATTTTTTTAATTCTTCAACATAAACAATTCTCGGGTCTTCAATTCCCCATTTTTCCTCATCATAATTAGGGTCAGGAGTTAATGTTGGTTTTTCAGGTATTTCCCATCCATCAAGTCCATTTTTACTCTTAATTAAAGTTAAATGTGAATAACCATCAAATGTCTCAACCCTGCATAATAGATAAATATAACCATTAAATTCTATAACCCCTGGATTAAAAACAGCATTACATTTATAACTCCATTTTTCCGGTGTGAGAATTGGATTTTTTGTATATCTTTCAAAAATTTCTTCCATCATTTCCTCCTTTTTCAGTTAATAAATATTTTTTGAAAAAATTTTTAACCTTTTCTCTATATTCTTCTGTATATGCTCTATCAAGTCCTGTATGGGGCCCTTCTACAACATAGATTTCTTTTGGTTGATTTGCTCTTTCATATAATTTTTGAGCATGTGAAAAAGGAACAAATTCATCATTTCTTGAATGTATTATCAATACAGGGCATTTAACATTACTTATAAAATTTTCAGGACTATTCAATTTAAAATCACTTCTGAAAACATATTTACCAAGAAAGATTGAGAAAAAAGAAAAGATATATTTTAATGGACCAAGATTTTTATAATAATTTTTAACCATATCAGGAAAATTAGCAAAGGCAGAATCACTTACAACACATTTTATATCATTGAACTTTGAAGCAGATATAATTCCAACAGCACCACCAAATGAATATCCCCATATGCCAATTTTTAAATTTTTTGTCCTTTCATCACCTTTAATAAAATCAATTGCACTTTTGACATCTAAATATTCTTTAAGGCCAAAATAACAAACCTTCCCTTCACTTTCTCCATGTGCTCTAAAATCAAATAAAAGAAGAGAAAATTCAGGATAAAGAAATTCAACAACTGATAATATATCTGATTTATTTGCTGGATAACCATGAAGACATATGATTATTCCTTTACTTTTTTTAGAATAAATTAACCATCCCTTAAGTTTTTTTCCATCAGATGTTTTTAAAATTATATTTTCATAAGGAAGTCCTATATCTTTCGGAGTTAGATAAATTTTTAATCTCGGAGGCATAACAGCCCTTGCACCAATTATAAGAGTTAAAACAAAAACAATTATGAAAAAATCAATAAGAATTCTTACCCACATCTTTCTCATTTTTAAAACTTAAAAATCTGCTTTCTATATTTTTCCCTCATTTTTATAAAAAAATTGATATAGTTTTCAGTTCTATAATCAGGATATGTCCAGTTTAAAAAATTGTATTTCCCTTTTGAATAATAGAGTGTCAGTTCTGCATAAATCCCCTTCCCAATATAAATTCTGTGATAATAATCTTTTGTTGATAGAAGAATGACCTTGCAACTATCAATATATCCTGGGTCAATATTTATTTTTCTTTTTCCATCTTCACTGAAATTTTTTTCAATCTCATTTGTAATTATTTTCCATTCATAAACATTTTCAGGAATATAAAGTTTTTCAAATGATATAAATTTCCTCTTTAAATCCTTCCCCATTTCTTCCTGGTAATAATCAGTAAAATCAAATATAAAAGGGCCTCCTTCTATATCAATCTCTCCCCATATTTCCTTTAATTTTATTTTTGTTTTTTCAAGTATTTCTTCCTCTTTATAAATAAGACCACAGAAAATCTTAACTGGATGGACTTTTTTTATTTCTCCCATATTTAAATTGTAATCCAGTAGATATTTTTTTACAACAGGAAGGGATTTAAATTTTTCTTTTAACGATTGATTTTAAGAATTTATAAATCTGCTTTTTCTCTTTTTCTGATGTATCTTTAAGAATTGAACTTATCTTTTTTGTTATTATATCTTCCTCGGGTATTTTATAACTTATATTTTCAAAAAAGTAGGAAATTGGAACTTCAAGTGCTTCAGATATCTTTCTCAATGTTTCAATACTTGGTCTTTTTTTACCCCTTTCAATAAGTCCTATGTAATTCGGACTTAAATTTGTTTTCCATGCAAGTTCTTCCTGTGTAAAATTTTTCTCTTTTCTTATTTTTTTTATCCTTTCTCCAATCTCCTTATAAAATTTTTCCATTTTAAAATTATAAATTTTTATTTACTGAGTTTGAACATACCTATAGTTTTTGAAAAATTTATTGACTTTTAGTTATTTTTAATTTAAACTTTTATGGGATGCCTAAAGAAAAATGAGTGATTAAAATGGAAAAGGGAAAAAAGGTTATATTTTTGATGAAGGAAAAAATTCTTCTTGAGAAATATTTGTTTATAGTTGAAAATTATGGATACAGAGTAAATGGTTTTTTAATTGATGAAAAAATATTTGAAGAAATTGAGAAAATTGAATCTCCTGATATATTTGTTATTGAACTTGATAAATGTGATAATTTTATAAAAAGGATTGTTAAAAGATTGAAGGAGAAATTTAATAACTCAAAATTTCTGATTCTTGTAACTGAAATGAATGAGGAAGTTGAAAATTTTATTATTGATTTTTCAATTGATTCATACCTTGTCTTTCCAGTCCTTCCAAATCAACTCTTAAGGGGTATATTTTTACTTGCCAATTTTTAAAGGTAAAATAAATTATATGGAAAAAGATACAATCTGTGCTATTTCTACTCCTTTAGGAATAAGTGGAATTGGAATTGTTAGGTTAAGTGGTAAGGATACATTTAAAATTGTAAAAGAGATTTTTGTCCCCGGTAAAGACCCATTTAAAAAGAAAAAATTTAATATAGAGGAAATACCATCACATACAATTCATTATGGACATATTGTTGATAACGGGAAGGTAATAGATGAGGTTTTATTAACAGTAATGAAAAAACCAAAAACATATACAAGAGAGGATATGGCTGAAATTAACTGTCATGGAGGGATTATTCCATTAAAGGAAGTTTTAAATTTATGTATTAAAAAAGGTGCAAGGCTTGCATATCCAGGAGAATTTACAAAAAGGGCATTTTTGAATGGAAGGATTGATTTAACCCAGGCAGAAAGTATTCTTGAAATTGTAAACAGTAAAACAGAAGCGTCTCTTGAAATTGGAATAAAAAAATTAAAAGGTTCATTGAGTAATTTTATTTCTGAGATAAGAGAAAAAATATTTGATATCCTTGTAAATATTGAGGCAAAAATTAATTTCCCTGAAGAGGAGGATGTTGAAAGATATAATTTTGATATTAAAAATGAACTTGAAAATATTTCACAAAAAATAGAAGAGTTTCTATCAAGAGCAAATAAAGGAAAGATAATACAAACAGGTATAAATGTTGCAATTGTTGGAAGTCCAAATGTAGGGAAATCAAGTTTATTAAATGCGTTTTTAAAGGAAGAAAGGGCAATAGTAACTGAAATTCCTGGAACAACAAGAGATGTAATTACTGAAGTGGTAAATATTAAAGGGATTCCTGTAAATATTATAGATACTGCAGGAATAAGGGAAGCAAAAAATAAGATAGAAAAAATTGGTGTTGAAAAGGCAATCAACTGGATGAAAAAAGCAGAAATAAATATACTGATTCTTGATGGAAGCAGGAAATTAAATGAATATGATTATAAGTTGATAGAAAATATCAAGGAAAAGCCGTACATTGTTGTAATAAATAAGATTGACCTTCCAAAGAAAATTGAAATTGAGAAAGTTAAAAATATGATTGATGAGGATAAAATTGTTATGGCATCAATAAAAAATCAGGTAGGTATTGATAAAATTGAAAATAAATTATGGGAAATTATTTATAGTGGTTATGGAGAGATTAAAAAAGATGCAATATATTTGAATTTAAGACAGGAGAAAAAAATTAATATGGTGAAACTTTTTATTGAGCAGGCACAGAAAGAAGATATGCCTGAAGTTATTGCTGAATGCCTTAAAAACTCTTTAAATGAAATTGACGAATTAACAGGAGATAGATTTTCTGACAGGGTTCTTGATGAGATATTTTCAAATTTCTGTATAGGTAAGTAAATTTTGAAAATTTTAAAAATTTGAGGTAATATTTAAATGAATAAACTGGAGAAAAAAATGGAAAAAATATTGGGGTTTTTAAGTGCATTACTTGGGTTATTAAGTATTGGATTGGGTGCAGGTGCTATTTTTTTTGCTAATATATTGAGTAAAAGGACAGATGAATTGATAAGAACAGAGGATGAGAGAGCAAAAAATTTAATAAGGGAATTAGGAGAGATGACAAAAGAAACGCAGAAAATGATAGAAGAAGGAAACAGAAGAGCACAGGAAATGATAGAGGAAGGAAACAGAAGAACACAGGAAATGATAGAAGAAGGGAACAGGAGAGTGCAGAAAATGATAGAAGAAGGAAATAGGAGAACGCAGGAAATGATAGAAGAGGGGAATAGAAGAACACAGGAAATGATAAGAGAAATGGATAAGAGACATCAGGAAACTATAAGATATCTACAACAATCATTAGATTATCTTGGCTCACTTATAAAGGCAGATGGAGAAAAAACAAGAGAATTGATAAATAAAGTCATTGAGAAAATTCCTGGTTAAATAGATTTTATTTTGGAATCTGTATACCTTTTGCTTTATCATATTTCCCTGATAAATCCTTATATGACCTTTCACAAATTTCCTCAGAAGAAATAAATATTATCTGACCAATACCTTCATAAGAATAAATTTCTGCTTCAACAGGAGTTAAATTTGCTATCTGAACTGTAATATATCCTTCCCATTCAGGTTCAAGTGGAGTAACATTTATAATTATTCCACTTCTTGCATATGTTGATTTTCCAAATACAATCCCTATAACATCTCTTGGTATTCTAAAATATTCCATACTTTTTCCAAGAATAAAACTATTTGGTGGGATTTTACATATTTTACCTTTAAATTTTTCAAAATCATTTTCAGTTATTTTTTTAGGAGAGGCAATTTTACCTTTAAATATCATAAATTCATCTGAAAGTGTAAAATCATATCCATAGGAAGATAGGCCAAAAGATATACCTTTTTTGATTTTTTCAGGGGAAAATGGCTCAATCATTCCCTTTTCAGCCATTCTTTTTATCCATTTATCTGACTTTACCATTTTAACTTCCTCCAAGAGAGATTATTGCCTTAATGTCATATTCCCTCCTTTTAAATCCTTTTCCACCTTGTTCCATAAGGAGTGTCTTCAAGAATAATTCCTTTTTCTTTTAGTTTTTCTCTTATTAAATCTGCTTTTTTAAAATCCTTTTCTTTCCTTGCTTTTTCCCTCTCCTTTATTAAATTTAAAATATCTTCAGGTAAATTCTCTTCTTTTTTTTCAAGTATACATAAAACATTATCTATATCTTCAAGAAATTCTTTAACTTCAATTACATTTTTTCTCCCGAGTTCTCCTTTTGAGAAAAAAATATTGACTTTCTTAATTAAATTGAAAATACTTGATAATGCACCAGATATATTTAAATCATCATCAAGTGATTCAATAAAAGCATTTCTTGCCTTTTCTATTTCTTTCCTTATTTCTTCATTATAAATTTCACCTGCACAGATATTAAGTCCTTTATAAAAATCATTATAATTTTTCACTGTGTTTTCTGCCTGTTTTAATGAATTTTCTGTAAAATTTAATGGGTCTCTGTAATGTGTTGATAAAAGTAAATATCTTATTGCAACTGGATTATAGCCCTTATTTAAAAGGTCCCTCAATGTATAAAAATTTCCCTTTGATTTTGACATTTTTTCTCCATTTACAAGTAGATGTGCACAGTGAAGCCAGTAATTAACAAATTTTTTACCAGTTGCTGCCTCACTTTGAGCAATTTCATTTTCATGATGGGGAAAAATATTATCAACTCCTCCTGTATGTATATCAAATGTTTCTCCAAGATATTTCATACTCATTGCAGAACACTCTATATGCCATCCAGGTCTTCCTTTTCCAATTTCTGTTTCCCACCAGACCCCTTCATCTTCCTTTGCTTTTTTCCATAAAACAAAATCCCTTAAATCCTCTTTTTCATATTCATCAACATCAACTCTTGCACCTATTTTAACTTTACTTTTGTCTATTCCTGATAATTTACCATATGAAGGAAATTTTGATATACTGAAATAGATTGAGCCATCTTTATAATAAGCATATCCTTTTTCAAGCAATTTTTTTATCAATTCAACCATCTCTTTTATATGTTCTGTTGCTCTTGGCATAAAATCAGGTTTCTTTAATCTCAATGTCTCCATATCCTCAATAAAAATTTTTATATACTTATCTGTGTATTCCCTTAAACTTACTCCATTTTCCCTTGCTCCCTTTATTGTCTTATCATCAACATCAGTAATATTCATAACCCTTATAACTTTATAATTTCTGAATTCAAGATATCTGTGTAAAAGGTCTTCAAAAACATAGGCACGGAAATTTCCAATATGGGCAAGGTCATAAACAGTTGGGCCACAGGTATACATTTTTACAATATTATCTTCAATTGGCAAAAATTCTTCCTTTTTCTTTGTCAATGTATTGAAAAATTTAATCATCTATAATCTCCGTTATTCAACTAGTTCTTTTTCTATTATTTTTTTTATCCTTTCAATAACTTTTTCCTTTCCAAGCAATTCAATCATTCCAAATAGTTCAGGTCCTTTTGTTCTTCCACTTACTGCAAATCTTAATGGATGGAAAACTAAAGGTGTTTTTATATTCTTCTCTTTACAGTATTGCCTTATTTTATTTTCAATCTCATCCCTTTTAAAATCATTCATATTCTCAAAGATATTAACAATTTCAGAAAGGATTTTTTTTGTCTCATCATTTATAAGTTTTTCATAGTCATCCTTTTCATATTCTACCTCTTTAAGAAAAAATTCAATCAAATAAGGGACATCCTTCAATGTCTTTATTTTTTCCTTTTCAAGAGAAATTGCTTTTTTAATATATTCTTCCTTTTCATTATCAATTGAGTTTATTAAATTTGCCTCTTTTAAAAATGGGATTGAAAGTTTGTAAATTCTATCTATATCAGCATTTTTAATATATAAACTATTCATCCACAATAATTTTTCAGGGTCAAAGATTGCACTTGCCTTATGACATCTCTCAATTGAAAACTCATTTATTAATTCTTCTTTTGTAAATATTTCTTTGCTTTCGGTTGTCCCCCATCCTAAAAGTGCTATATAGTTAAAAAATGCTTCAGGTAAATATCCATTTTCTCTATATGCCCTTACTGATGTTGCTCCATGCCTTTTACTCAATCTTGTTCTATCTGGACCAAGAGTCATTGACATATGAGCAAATTGAGGGATTTCTGCCTTAATTGCTCTAAAAATTAATATATGTTTTGGAGTATTTGAAAGATGGTCTTCCCCTCTTATAACATGTGTAATTTTCATCAAATAATCATCTATAACAACTGCAAAATTAAATGTTGGTGTTCCATCAGATTTCATAATAACAAAATCAGTAATATTTTCTCCCTCAAATAAAACCCTTCCCCTTATTAAATCATTTATTTCTATTGGCTCACGAGGGACTCTTAATCTCAATACATAACTTCTTCCCTCTCTTTCATATTCATTCATTTTTTCTTTTGTTAAATATCTGCATCTACCATCATAACCAGGAGGAAGTCCTTTTTCTATTGCTTTATTTCTCATTTCTTCAAGTTCTTCCTTTGTGCAATAACATTTATAAACATATCCTTCTTTTAAAAGTTTTTCAGCAAATTCTCTATATATATGGATTCTCTCACTCTGTCTATAAGGTCCATATTCTCCACCTATATCAGGGCCTTCATCCCATTCAATACCAAGCCATCTTAAATCCTCAATTATTGCATCCTCATATTCCTTCCTGCTTCTTTCTTTATCAGTATCCTCAATTCTTAAAATAAATTTCCCATTATTTTTTCTTGCAAATAAATAATTAAAAAGTGCTGTCCTTGCATTTCCTATATGTAAATACCCTGTTGGACTCGGTGCAAACCTTACCCTTACCATATTTTTCCCTTTTTTTTAATTTTACCATAAATTTTCTGTGTTTTATAATATTTTTCAAAATGGATTTTTTTAAATATGAGAAGGTGAAGGAATTTAAATATAAAATTGAGAGAGAAGACGATTTTTATAAAAGAGGTTTAATTACTTTTTTTTCTCCTTTTTCATCTGGGTTCCCTGAAAATGATAATGTATATGTTGATTTTATTGAACCAAAAAGAGAAAAATTTAATGCAATAATTCTTTTACACAGTTTATATGAAAAAGAAAACCGACAGACAAAATCATTTGGTATTTCATTATCAAAAGAGGACTTTGGTGTATATCTTATTCATCTTCCATATCATATGAAAAGAACCCCTGAAAGATATAAAAGTGGAGAACTTTTTATTACAGGTAATGTTGAAAGGTCAATAAATGCATTCAGACAGGCAGTAATTGATACAATGGCATTATGTGATTATTTATCTGAAAGGAAAGAAGTAAAAAATATAGGGATTGTTGGAATAAGTTTAGGAGCAATTATTTTAAATACGGTTATGGGAGTTGAAAATAGGATAAAGGCAGGTGTTTCAATTTTAGGCGGAGGAAATATTCATTATATTTTTATAAGGAGTTTAATTACAATGCCATGGGTTATTTATGGTTTTTTTCATGGATTAAGGATAAGGGATTATAGAATGGTGACAAAGGATTATATTAAATTTTTAAAAGAGGTAAGAGAAAAAGGAATAGAAAATGTTGAGTGTAAATGGAAATGGTTTTTGATAGACCCACTAACATATTCACATTTAAATCAGCCAAGGAAAGTTCTTTTAATAAATGGATATTTTGACCTAATAATTCCATTTAAAGCAGTTATTCAATTATGGAATTTTCTTGGCAGACCTGAAAAATTATTTCTTCCATCAACCCATATAACATCAATCTTTTTCAAAAATATAATCTTAAGAAGAACAATAAAATTTCTTAAATCCAATCTTTAAAAGAAAAATTTTGACAGGAATTAATATTGTGTTAAAATAAAATTGTCCTACAGGAGGTTAAAATGGCAATTAATCTTGAAGATAAAATTTTGAATATTATGGAAAAGGGTGCTTCACAGAAAGTAATTACTGGTTTATTAAGTGCATCTTTAAGAAATTCTATAACAAGAAGAACTTTAATAAATGCAATTGAAAGAGCAACATATAAAATGTCATTGAAAACTTATGAAAGACCAAAGAAAGTTCTTGAAGAAAGATATTATATGGGTAGAGCACTTTTACATTCAATTGAAAGATTATTTGATACAGATAGTATTTCTCCAAACTGTGTAAGAGCACTTTCAAATATTTTTCTCGGTAAGGTATTCATTCAGGGAATTTATATAAGGAAAAATTTTGAGGAAAAGCATGGTTTTAGACCACCATGTTTTGTCACAATTTCTCCAACTAATATATGTAATTTAAGATGTAAGGGATGTTATGCGGGTGAAATTTATGAAAGACATACATTAAAATATGATGTTTTTGATAGAGTTATAAGTGAAATAAAAGAAGAATTTGGCTCTTATTTTTTTGTAATTTCTGGTGGAGAGCCATTTATTTATAATGATAGCGGCAAAACATTATTTGATATTCTTGAGAAACACAATGATGCTTATTTTATGGCTTATACAAATGGAACAATGATAAAAAGGGATATTGCAAAAAGATTATCAGAACTTGGAAATTTCACACCTGCAATTTCAGTTGAGGGATTTGAAAGTGAAACTGATGAAAGAAGGGGAAAAGGAGTATTTAAAAGGATTATGGAGGTTATGGATGATTTAAGGGATTATGGTGTTCCATTTGGTATTTCAGTAACTCCAACAAGATATAATGCTGATTTATTACTTTCAGATGAATTCATTGATTTTTATTTTGAAAAGAAAGGTGCTTTTTATGGATGGTATTTCCAGTATATGCCAATAGGAAGAAATCCAAGTGTTGAATTGATGGTAACTCCTGAACAGAGATATAAAATGCTTAAAAGAATATGGCAACTTGTTATAGAAAAGAAAATATTTATTGCTGATTTCTGGAATTCAGGGACTGCCTCTGATGGATGTATGGCTGCTGCAAGGGGAGGTGGCTATTTTTATATTATGTGGGATGGAACAATAACTCCATGTGTATTCATTCCATTTAAAGATAAAAATCTTGGAAATCTATATAAACTTTATGAAGAAGGCAAAACAATAACAGATGCAATTAAATCACCTTTGTTTACAAAAATAAGAGAATGGCAGAATAATTACTGGATAAATAGGAAAAAACATGAATGTGGAAATCTTTTAACACCATGTATTATAAGGGATAATTCACTTGATTTCTATAAGATTGTAAAAGAAACAGAGGCAGAACCAGTTGATGAAGGAGCAAGGGAATATTTGAAATTTATAGAGGAAGGAAAGATGCCTGAATATAATAAAAAATACAAAGAAATAGTTGACCCTCTCTGGCAGAATGAATATTTAAAAGAATAATGAAAAATTATCCTGTCATAAGAAAGTTAAAGAGATACCGCAATGTTATAAATATTCTTTTCAAATATGGATTTGGAATAATTATAGAGCAGACACATTTATTAAAATTTCCTATCAGAAGAAAGAAGAAAATAAAAGAGCCGGTCCCTTTAAGAGTAAGAAAATTACTTGAAGAACTTGGTCCTACATTTATAAAACTCGGACAGATTTTAAGCACAAGACCAGATTTAATTCCTGTTGAATATATAAAAGAACTTGAAAAACTTCAGGATGATGTTAGGGAAGAAGATTTTAATATAATGAGAAATTTTATTGAAAAAGAAATTGGAGGGAAAATCGAAGATATTTTTGAGGAATTTAATCCAGAACCAGTTGCCTCTGCATCTATTTCCTGTGTTTATAAGGCAAAATATAAAGGTAAAGAAGTTGCTGTTAAGGTTCAAAGACCAGGTATTAAAGACCAGATTATTACAGATATTCAGATTTTATATGATATTGCTGGATTGATAGAAAGATTTATTAAAGAGAGTGAAATTTACCAGCCAGTTAAAATAGTTAGAGAATTTGAGAGAAGTATAAAAAAGGAATTGAATTTTCTAATGGAAGGAAGAAATATTGAAATGATGAGAGAAAATTTGAAAGATGAAAGAGTTTTAATTCCAGAAGTTTTTAAAGAATTGACAACAGAAAGAATTCTTGTAACTGAATTTATAGATGGAATTAAAATAAGTAAGGTTGAAGAATGGTCAAAATATATTGAGAAAGAAAAAATAATAAAAACAGGAGCAGAGATAATATTAAAACAGATTTTTGATATTGGTTTTTTTCAGGCAGACCCCCATCCAGGAAATATTTTTGTTTTGAAGGATGGAAGAATTGGATTGATTGATTTTGGACAGGTTGGTTATATTGATGATGAAAAAAGATATTACCTTATGAATTTGCTTACAGGTATAATAAATGGAGAGCCAGATAAGATTATTCTGACATTGAAATATATGGGTGCAATTGACCATAAAGTTGATATTGAAGAGTTGAAAGAAGAGATATACCAACTTTTAGAAACATACAAAAATATACCAATTAAGAATATAAAAATTGGAGAAGTCCTTGAAAGTTCCTTTGAAATTATGAGGAAATATAGGGTAAAAATACCTGTAAGTTTTACTTTGATGGGAAAGGCAATTATAACTCTTGAAGGGCTATGTTATTTTATAGACCCTGAATTTAAACTTATGGAAGCAATTGAGTTTTTTTATATTAATTTTATGGAAAAGAGGATAAAATTTTCACATTTTTTAAAAGAATTTAAGAATTTATTTGACAGGACCCATTATTTTTTAAAAGAGATACCGGAAATTTTTGAAATTTTTATTGAATCAGTGAAAAATCAGAAAATGAAAGAAAAATTGCTTGAGGAAAGAATTAAAATTTTAAATTCAAATATAAAAAAGGCAGGAACAAAAATTTCTCTATCATTGATTATTTCTTCACTTTTTATTTCATCTGTTATACTTTTTGTTTTCAAGTATTTTTATTCTGGAATTTTTGTTTCTTCAATAACTCTTATTTTTGTTTTAATTTATCTGATGAAGGATTAAAATGAAAATTGAAAACAAAAAGGCATATCATGATTATGAAATATTAGAGAGAATTGAGAGTGGAATTGTTTTAAAGGGTAGTGAGGTTAAATCAATAAGGGAAGGAAAGGTTTCTTTTAAAGATTCTTATGCAAAAGTTGAGAATGGAGAGATATTCCTTCATAATTTTTATATTGCTCCATATCCAAATTCCTGTATAAAACTGGACCCATTAAGAAAAAGAAAATTATTGTTGAAGAAAAATGAGATAAGACGGCTCGAGAGAAAGGTTTTTGAAAAGGGCTTGACAATGGTGCCACTTTCAGTTTATTTTAATAATAAGGGACTTGCAAAAATTGAACTTGCCCTTGTAAAGGGTAAAAAGCTCTTTGACAAAAGGAAGGAATTGAAGGAAAGGGAGATAGAAAGGCAGATACAGAGGAAGATGAAAGAAATGGGGGCGAAATAGGTTTCGACAGAGAGAAAGAGGAATAGTGTTGCCTGCCAAGTTTGTCAGGGACTTGTAAAAACCTGACAAAAAATAACTGCCGAAACAGCAAATGTTTTGGCTGCATAAAAATGCAGTCACCCATTTACAGAGTTTGCCTCTGACTCTGTAAAATGGGTCGGGTAAAGAGGCCTTCTTTTGCAGGTTATCCTTTTCCTGCAAAAGAAGTATGAAAAAGGATGCGGATAAAATGGCTTGAGAGATGTGCCATTTTATCCAAAGAATAAACATCTCTCTACGCAGGTAGATACACTATTCTGATTCTCTCTGGACGCGGGGGCAGTACCCGCCGCCTCCACTAAATTTTTCTTTATTTTCCTCTCCCTAAAAGGGAGAGGACAAAGGTGAGGGTAAAAGAAAGATAAAAAAAAGAAAAATTGAAAGGATGAGTTGATGAAGAAGTTATTTTTCATATTGATTTTTTTTATTTCAAATCTTTATTCAATAAACTTGATTGAAGAAGTCCAGTCAAGAAAAATCCCAACATATACAATAAAAAATGCCCAATATATTTCACTTAAGTCATTGATTAAAATTATAAATACAGATAACTGGGCAAAAATTGAGGATAGAATTTTTATTTTTACAGATGATACAAGTATAAAATTCAGAATAGATGATACAAATGTAATTTTTGGTGGCAAGAATTTTGAGATAAAAAATCCTCCAAAAGAAATTGAAGGTGAAATATTAATACCTCTTGATGACTTTTCCCAGATTCTTTCAGGATTTAAGGTTGTTTCAAAAAAAGAAGTCAGGGAAGAAAAAGAGATTAAAGAAACAAAAAAGGAAGGTAAAAAATTTATAATTCTTATAGACCCTGGTCATGGCGGAAATGATACAGGAGCAATAGGAAATTTTGGATTAAAGGAAAAAGATGTAAATCTTGATGTTGCACTTCGTCTTGAAAAATATTTAAATAAACAACTATCAAATTATCCAGAAATTGAAATTTTTTTAACAAGAAAGGATGATGTTTTTATTTCTCTTGAAGACAGGGTTAAGATGGCAAAGGCAATAAATGCAGATATTTTTTTCTCAATACATACAAATTCTTCAAGATTTAACAGAGAAAAAGCATCTGGATTTGAAACATATTATTGCTGTAATAAAGTGGAGGTAAATACATTGCCTAAATCAACAGATGGAGAAGGTATTATTGAGGAAAAAAATAATGATGAGGTTGTTTCTCAAATACTCAATAATTTAAATGAAACAGATGTAATTGATGAAAGTAGAATACTTGCTGAAATTGTCCAGGAGAAACTTGCAGAAAGACTTATAACTCCTGATAGAGGTGCAAAAAGAGGTAGTTTTTATGTCCTAAAATATACTCCAATGGTTTCAGTCCTTGTTGAAATTGGTTTTATATGCAATCCTGTAATTGAATTCAATTTAAAGGATGTTGAGGTAAGACAGGCAATAGCAGAGACACTTGGTAAGGCAATTATTGAATATATCAAAAGAAGAGGAATAATTAAATGAAAGAAAATCCAGTTGGTATATTTGATTCAGGAATAGGAGGTTTAAGTGTTGTTAAAGAAATTATTAAAATTTTACCTAAAGAAGATATTGTTTATTTTGGTGATACTGCAAGGGTCCCTTATGGAATAAAATCAGAAGAAATAATTAAAAAATTTGCAGTTGATGATGTCAATTTCCTATTAAAATATAATCCTAAATTAATTATAATTGCCTGCCATACTGTTTCATCCTATGCCTCTGAATTTCTAAAAAAAAAATTTAAAGATATAAATTTTATAGATGTAATTGAGCCAACTGTTGAGAAAGCAATAAAAATAACTGAAAATAAGAAAATTGGAGTAATAGGAACTCCTGCAACAATTTCAAGCGGTAAATATCAATCATTATTATCAAAAAATGGTATTTCTTTTTATACAAAAGATTGTCCTCTTTTTGTTCCTGTTGTTGAAGAAGGATGGTTTAACAATAAAATAAGTTATGAAATTGCGAAAATTTATCTCTCAGGATTAATTAAAAAAAATATTGATACATTAATTCTTGGCTGCACCCATTATCCATATTTAAAAAAAACAATTCAAAAGGTTACAGGGAAAAATGTTAAAATAATTGATGCTTCTTATGAGGTTGCAGTTAAGGTTAAAGAATTTCTTGAAAAAAAAGATTTGAAAAAGGAAAAAGGCAATGGTAAAATTCTTTTATTTTTCAGTGATATTGGTCCGAATTTAATTAAAACAGTAAATTTGCTTTTTGATGAGAAAATAAAATATAGAATAGCAAAAGTATAAAATGGAAAATTATGATGTGATTGTTATTGGTGGAGGTCCTGCAGGTTATCCCTGTGCTATAAGATGTTCACAAAATGGGAGAAAGGTTTTACTTGTTGAGGAACTTGCTCTTGGTGGAGTTTGCTTAAATAGAGGATGTATTCCAACAAAGGCATTATATAATGTATCTGAAGAAATATCATCTTCAAAATATAAATCAATTGAAAAAAAAGTTACATACAACTGGAAAGATATTTTGAATGAAATTTTAAATGATGTTGTTTTAAGATTGAGAACTGGTATAAGTATGTTATTGAAGGCATATGGAGTTGATTTTTTGAAAGGAAAGGCAAAATTTGTTGATAAAGATGCAATAGAAGTTGAAGGAAAAGTATACAGAGCAAAAAATATTGTAATTGCAACAGGTTCATCTTCCTTTGTCCCTGATTGTTTTAAAAATGATGAAAGGGTTATTACTTCTGACCATATATGGGAATTTCATCAATTGCCTGAAAGTATTGCCATAATTGGGGGTGGATTTATTGGCTGTGAATTTGCTTCAATTTTTAATAAATTTGGAGTTAAGGTTAAAGTTTATGAAATGATGGATTCACTTTTACCTGGAAAGGATAAAGAGATAACAGAATTATTGAAAAAGTCATTTGAGAAAAGAGGAATAGAGATAATTTTGAATCAGAAACTTGATAGTTGTGATATGATAAATGAAGAGAAAATTTTTGTTTCAGTTGGAAGAACCCCAAATATCCCTGAAATTGAAGGTATTGAATTTGATAGAAAAGGAATAAAGACAGATGAAAGATTGAAAACAAATATAGATGGGATTTATGCGATTGGAGATATTAATGGTAAATATCAACTTGCCTATGTTGCTACAAAAGAAGGAGAAATAGCAGCAGAAAATATATGCGGAAAAGAAGAAGAAATAAATTATGATTTTATACCAGAGGTTATTTTTACTGACCCTGAAATTGGTGTCTGTGGATTAACTGAGGAAAGGGCAAAAGAAAAAGGAATTGATATAATAACAGGGAAATTTCCGTATTCTGCTTTAGGTAGGGCATACTGTGATAAAAAGATAGATGGATTTGTAAAAGTGATTGCTGAAAAAAATACAGAAGAAATAATTGGAATTCATATAATTGGAAAAGGAGCAACTGAACTTATTTCATTTGGAGCACTTGCAATTTCAAATGGATTAAAAATTAAAGACATTGAAAAAATATTCTACTGCCATCCAACATTTTCAGAAGGAATAATGGAAGCAATAAATGATTTAAATAAAAAAAGCATACATTTACCTCCCAAAAAATAATTCCCACCTCGTAGGTGGGCTGGCGGAATTGTTGAGGGATAAAGGATTTGAAAGGCATAAAAATTATGATAAAATAAAAACGTAAAATGGAAAGGATACCAGAGTTTGTAAAAAAAAGGATTTCTTTTAATGAGAATATTTTATCTACTGAAAAGTTAATTAAAGCATATAAAGTTAATACAATATGTAAAAGTGCAAATTGTCCAAATATTTATGAGTGTTTTGGGAAAAAATATGTATCCTTTATGATTCTTGGAAATATATGCACAAGAAATTGTAAATTTTGTGGAGTGAGTAAAGGCAAACCTGAAAGAGTAGATGAAAAAGAACCAGAAAAAATAGCAGAAATTGTAAAAAAATTGAATATGAAATATGTTGTTATAACTTCTGTCACAAGGGATGATTTAAAAGATGGTGGAGCAGGTCAATTTGCAGAAGTTGTTAAAAAAATAAGGGAAAAATCACCTGAAACAAAAATTGAAGTTTTAATACCAGATTTTTCTGGAAAAATAGAAAATTTAAAGATAATTTTTGATTCAAAACCAGATATAATTTCTCATAATATAGAAACGGTTAAATCTTTATATCCTGTTATAAGACCCCTTGCTGATTATGAAACATCTCTTAAAGTATTATCTGAAATCAAAAAAAATGGTTTTATTACGAAATCTGGCTTTATGGTTGGACTTGGAGAGAAAGAAAAAGAGATATATCAGTTGATGGAAGAAATTTTAAAGGCAGGTTGTGATATAATTGTTATAGGTCAGTATTTAAAATCATCAAGGCAGGGATATGAAGTTAAGAAATTTTATAATGAAGAATTTTTTAGAAAAATAGAAGAATATGGATTGAAGATTGGTTTTAAAAAAGTTTTTGCAGGTATTTTTTACAGAACCTCATATATTGCAGATTTTTATTCATAAAGAAGATATTTTTTCCTTTTTTCAATAAATTCATTTAATGCTTTTTTGTAAGAATTTATAATATCCTCAACTTTTACTCCATTTTGAAATTGCTTCCTTATTAAATCTGTTCCATTCACCTTATCAAACATTTCTATATTAGAGGATTGAATTTTATTGAAATCAAATTTTTCAGGATATAATTTTAAAAGTGCATCTATAATGAAATAACATGTTTCAACTGGTTTATAATTTCTTTTATCCTTGATAATAATTCTAATTCCACTGCATTCCTCATCCTTATATAATCCATAAAAAGGTGTAAAATAAAATGGCTGAAAATATACTACATCAATCTTTTTTTTATTTAATTCCTCTGCAAGTTTTACACCATCAATCCATGGAGCACCAATAATTTTAAATGGGATGGTATAACCAACTCCAACATTCACAATTCCAAGTTCTCCAATTATACCTGTTATGGGATAGTAAAATGGTGTGTCGGGTTCCGGAATATGAGGTGATGTCGGAATCCATAATAAAGAATTATCTTCCCATAACATTTTTCTTTTCCATCCCTCCATTTTTATAACTTTCAAATTACAATTTATCTTTAATTCCTCATTAAGAAACAGCCCAATTTCACCCACTGTCATACCATGAACATATGGAATTGGAGCACAACCGACAAATGATTCAAAATTCATATCAAGAATAGGTCCGTCAACAAGAATTCCTCCAAGTGGATTTGGTCTATCAAGAATAATAAATGTGATATTATTTTTTGCTGACTCTTCCATACAGTATCTCATTGTTGAAATATATGTGTATGAACGGGAGCCAATATCTTGAATATCAAATATTAAAACATCTATTCCTTTAAGCATTTCTTTTGTTGGTCTTCTTGTTTTTCCATATAAACTGAAAATTTTTACACTCTCATTTAATTTTTTATCTTCTATAAAGCCCATTTTCCCACCTTTAAATCCATGTTCAGGAGCAAAAATAGATACAATTTTTACATCAGGTAAAGAAGATATTATATCTACTGAGGAACGAAGATTTCTGTCAACACCTGTAATATTTGTTATTATACCTACTCTTTTACCTTTCAAAATTTTATATTCTTTTTCAGCAAAGGCTTCTATTCCCAACTTAACATAATTTTTTTGTTCTGTTTGAGAAAGGAGGGAAAGAAAAAGAAAGAATAAGATGATTTTATTTTTCATTTATTGAAAAATTAAAGAGCCACCTCGGGGATTTGAACCCCGGACCTGAGCATTACAAGTGCCCTGCTCTACCGCTGAGCTAAGGTGGCCTTTATTATATTATAAAAAATTTTAACACCCTCTGTCAATTTCATTTTTTGATTCAATATTTATTTTACCGTGAATTGCAAGGGAAAATTGACCCATTTTTTGCTTTAATTTTGACCCACCTATTTAAAATAACTCCCTGCTAATGCGGTATAATTAATTGATATTTTTCCACTGCTATCATTTGCCCCTCCTTTCTGGTTAAAAATGATATTCTACATCAGAAAGGAGGTATTTTGTTTTTTGGAGTGGGTCAATTTTGTTTTTCATTTCACACTTTTAGAGAGTTTGTTAATAAAGTGAGAGAAGTAAAAGCAGTAGAATTAGGGCTCTAATCAAGCGCCCCGGAAAAAGTGGCAAATTTGACTTGACAAAAATTTTTTTAACTGGTATAATGATATATACAAGTAAACAATTAAAATTATGGGAAATGTAATAGAATTAAGTAAAATAAGAAAGATTGATAAGAAAAAGCCAGTTCCAAGATATTATCAAATCTATGAGATTTTGAAAGAAGCGATTTTTCTTGGAAGACATAAAAAGGGAGATAGATTACCTTCAGAGAGAGAACTTTCTTTATATTTTGGAATATCAAGATTGACATTAAGAAGAGCACTTGAAAAACTTGAAAATGAAGGAGTAATTTTTAGGGAATGGGGAAAAGGGATTTTTGTTAATGATGTAGAAAATTTTTATTCAGGGAAAAAATATAAAATAGGATTGACTTTATGGCATGACAGTGAAATAAGTTATCATCCTGTAACTTTAGAATTATTAAGGGGGATGCGGTGCTTTTTAAATGATAAGGAATTTGAAATTGATTTAATTTTTATAACAGAAAAAATAGTGAAGAAAAGGGAATATAAAATATTCAATGAAAAGGATATAAAGGGTTTAATCATCTCTGTTGGTGAAATACCAGATTCTGATACAGAAAAAATAAAAGAAATTTTTCCAGAGACAATTTTTATTAATAGACCTTATGAAAAAAATTCTGTAAATTTTGATTTCAAAATTGCAACATATAAAGCAACAAAATATTTGATTGAAAAAGGACATAAAAAAATTGGTTTTATAAATGGGCCTGATGAAAGAATAAGTTTGAAGGAGTCAAAAGAAGGGTATATAAAGGCATTGGAAGAACACGGGATTAATTTCAAAAAAGAATTTTATAGAAGTGGAAGTTATAGTTTTGAAAGTGGTTATAATTTTACAGAAGAACTTGTGAAAAATGGAGTTGATTCTTTAATATGCGGTGATAATGTAATGGTTATAGGTGTATTTACTAAATTAAAAAAAATGGGAATAAAATGTCCTTACGATATTTCATTAATTTCTTTCAATGATTTTCCTTTTGCTGACCATACAGAACCACCTTTAACAACAATAAAAGTCCCATTTTTTGAAATTGGAGTAAAAGCAGTAGAAAATTTGATTGATTTAATTTATGGAAAAGAAATTGATAAAGAAGTTTTTGAAGGAGAGATAATTGAGAGAAAAAGTGTAAAAGAAAGGAGGTGATAATATGAGAAAGAATGGCTTCACTTTAATAGAACTCCTTGTGGTGATAGCGATAATCGCTATCCTTGCAGCAATCCTTCTTCCTGCATTAAGCAGGGCAAGGGAAAGAGCAAGACAGTCATTATGTATAAGCAATTTAAAACAGATAGGACTTGCTTTTCAGATGTATGCAAATGACTATGATGGATGGATAGTTTCAAATCCATGGATATGTAATTATGGTTTACCTGGGAGAACTGTTTCAGGTTCAGGAAATTATTTTTCGTGGACAGAGTTTTTAAGTAGATTGGGATATGTCAAGGAGAAACTTCCAACTAATACAAGTGATGGATATGGAGAAGATAGTTTATTTGTATGTCCAAGTGGTCCATTATGGGCAAATAAGTGGATTGCGGGTTCTTATGGAATAACAATTCCTGATGATTGGCTTTCAGGAACACTTTTTACAAATAAATATGTAATTTCTTCGGTTCATAATTGTCAGTTTTTAAATATTCAGAAACTTCAAGTATCCGATAAATATATACTTGTTGGAGATAGTGCATACTGGTATCCTGGTTATGACCAGTATTTTGGACTTCAATCATATGGAATTTTCAGAACAAGGACAAATGTTGGGGTTGCATGTATAAGACACAGAGGAGTTGGAAATTTCTTATTTGCAGATGGACATGTTGAATCATTGAATGAAGGACAACTTAAAACTCCAAGGGATTGGGCAAATGGGAGATATTTTGTTGATGTTTTTATACAGCCACAATAATGGAGGAAAAAGATGAGCAAAAGATTTATTTTATTATTTATGTTTTTCAATTTGATTGTTTATTCTGCTCCATCAATATTTGAAAAAATTGGAACTGGATTTTACTGTTTTAGAGATGATAATGGTGAAACAGGAGTTAGGCAGTGGTATACATCAAGCATTCAAAATGTGTATACTCAGCAGATAAAAAAAATTATAGATACTACTTCTTTGCCAAAAGAGATATGGGATAAAATTGAAAGTGTTTTTCTTTCAATTTACATTACATCTTATGACACAAGTTCTAAAAGGGATTATTCTGAAAATTTTGAAATAGTTATAAATGGTAAAATTCATAAATTTTCAACAAAGATACTTCCCCATCCAAATACTCTTTCATGGGTGGATTTTTATTTTGATAAGAATGAATTTGTTTATGGTATAAATGAGATAATAATAAGGAAAGAAGAAGGTTCAAAGGACAATTATATTTATGTTGGAATAGACACTTCTTCAAATAGAGGTAATAGTAAAGCAAGTTATGATGGAGGAAAAACATGGGAAGAAGAATTAAATATTTATTATAGAGTAAAAGGAGAATATCTGGTTAGGTTATATGCAATTACAGAAGAGGCAGAAAAATTTAAAGTTGAATTTGATAAGGAGAAAGGATTAATTGATAATAGCAAAATAGTAAAATTTTTTGGTAGCAAAACATGGAAGGACAAAAAAAATATTTTAGAAGAGGGGGAGGAATTAAGAATAGAATGGTGGTATAAAAATATTGATAGGAACTACCCATTAAAAATAAGATTTGAAGGAGATGGTAAAATTAGTTTTAAAATCCTAAGTGAAGAGGGAAATCCATTTGAAACTTCAGAATTAAATCTTCCATTTGAAAAAGATTATAAAGGGAATCCAATCTCTGGAATAATCGTAAAATCAATGGGGAAAACAGAAATAAATAAGATAATAATTTCAGGTAGAAAACTTGATTATCCAGAAGAAGAGAAAATAGTTCCTTTTTCATCAGAGCCAAAAGGTAAAGCGGTAAAGGGAAGGTTAAAATTTTATTTATCAGGAAATAAATACTTTTTTGAGAATGAAGGGTTAAAAGCAAAATTAGAAGTTAATAAAAACAAATTAAAGTTTATATCCCTTTACAATGAATATACGAAAACAGAGATGATAAAAGACCCTTCAAAGATTTATATTTTTGCTATTGAGGTAGGAGATAAGATTTTAAAAGGGACTGAAGATTTCTTATGCACTGAGATTAAGGAAAAGAAAAATGGGATGGAAATAGAGATGATAAATGAAAAAGAAAATATTGAAGCAAATTTAGAATTTAAAATTGATAAAGAAGGCCTTATTATGTTTTTATCTTTAAAAAATAATGGTGACGATAAAGTTATAAAGGTGGCATTCCCTTATATTCAGGGATTATCTGTTTCAGAAAAAATTGAAAATGACTATTATTTTTATCCTTTTATTGATTATGGAGGACCTATAATTGGGAAAGAACCTATTTACATAAGAAGTGGTTATGGAACAAATCAATTAGGATTTCAAATAATTGATATTTATTCTCCTGAAAGAGGTGGAGGATTATATTTAAGGATAGATGATAGAGAAGGATGGATAAAGATATTTTCATTAAAGAAAAAAGAAGGTAAAGGATTGAAAAAAAATGTTTTATGGGATGATAAAATATATGATATTTCAGAAGAATTAAGATGGAAAAATGAGATACTTGAAGATTTTGAAGGATTTGGATTATCATGTGAATATCAGGGAAAGAGATTAAAAAAAGGAGATATAATAAAAATTTCCCCTGGGATTATAGCAAGTCATCCGAAAGATTGGAAAGAAGTGATGAAAATATATTCTCAATGGGCTCATAATGTATGGAAATATAGGCCCTATCCCAATAAATTAACAAACACATGGAATCATCTAAGTATTGGTTCAACTTCCGGAAATCTTATTTTAAAAGATGATGAATTTATTAAAAAAGTTGTTTTATCAACAGAAGATTCAAATCCAATTGAGATATGGTTCTGGTGGGAATGGTCAAAACTTGGTCCATGGAAAAAGACAATTGAAGAATATGCCAAGGAAGGGCTTTTCCCACATCCTACACTTGAATGGAGTTTCCATAAACATCCAAAAACAGGAGAGATAATGTTCTTCAATAATACAGGTGATTATGACTATGCAGAGGCACTTGGAGGGAAAGAAGGATTAAAAGAAGCAGTAGAAAAATATCATAAAGCAGGGAAACTTCTTACATTTTATACAGATGTTTTTAGATTGTATGATATAACAAAAACAGGAGAAAAGTATGGAGAGAAATGGTGTATATTAAAATCAGATAATAATTTTCTTAAAAGATATGAAGCGTATGTTCCCTGTATCTATGACCAGGATTATCAGAAATGGGTAGGAGAAACAATGAAAAGGGTTATAGAGGAGACAGATGTTGATGGAATAAGATATGATGAAGGAGGTTATGCAGGATTTACCTGTTATTCTGAAAAACACCAACATAAATACTGTGAAAAAGGCGAGTTGCAATGGAATAAAGCATTTTCTGAAATATGTAAACTGACAAGAGAGATGGTTTCAAGAGATTTTATTTTAACAACAGAATTTCCAGGATACGATTACCTTCTACAATTTCTTGATGGATGCATAACACATACATATCTTGGAACCAAAGGAGATAAACCAATAGAATTTAACTTAATAAGATTTTATTTCCCGGAAGTTAAATGTTATGATATAAGTCCACCTCATTTATCTGGAGAATTTAAAGAAAAAAGTTTAAAAAAGATTTTATGGAATGGGATAGGTAAATGGCATTATAGGGGAGAAGATAAATTTAGAAAGATATTTATGGAATATTCAGAAATTCTATCAAGTAATGATTGTGAGCCATTTTTACCTTCTTTGAAAAAAGGAATATATGTAAATAGATTTACAAAAGATGGTAAATCAATTTTCACAATTTATAACACAAATAAATTTACATACAAAGGACCTATCTTAGAAATTGAATTAAAAAGGGATGAGGAAATTGTTGATATAATAAATAATCAGCCAGTTGAGATTGAAAGGATAGGGAAGGATAAAGCAATTGTTAAAATTTATATTGAAAGAGAAGATGTTGCCTGTATTTTAAAGAAGAAAAAATAAAAAGGAGGTAAAAAATGAGAAAGAATGGCTTCACTTTAATAGAACTTCTTGTGGTGATAGCGATAATCGCTATCCTTGCAGCAATGCTTCTTCCTGCGTTAAGTAGGGCAAGGGAAAGAGCAAGGACTGCCACCTGTATAAATAATTTAAAACAGATAGGACTTGCTTTTCAGATGTATGCAAATGATTATGGATGGATAGTTTCATATCCATGGATAAGGAATTATGGTTTACCTGGGAGAACTGTTTCAGGTTCAGGAAATTATTTTTCGTGGACAGAGTTTTTAAGTAGATTGGGATATGTCAAGGAGAAACCCCCACAGAATGTAAATGATGGATATAAAAAAGGAAGTTTATTTGTATGTCCAAGTGGCCCATTATGGGCAAATAACTGGATTGCAGGTTCTTATGGAATAACAATTCCTGATGATTGGCTTTCAGGAACACTTTATGCTCCTTACTATGCAATTCTTTCACAGCATGATGCAAGATTTTTAAATCTTTCTAAATTCCCAATTGCAGAAAAATATATACTTGTTGGAGATAGTGCATACTGGTATCCTGGTTATGACCAGTATTTTGGACTTCAATCATATGGACTTTTCAGGACAAGAACTAATGTTGGGGTTGCATGTATAAGACACAGAGGAGTTGGAAATTTCTTATTTGCAGATGGACATGTTGAATCATTGAATGAAGGACAACTTAAAACTCCAAGAAGTTGGGCAAATGGGAGATATTTTGTTGATGTTTATATCGTTAAATAATGGACAAAATTTTCAGGGTGGATATTTCAAAAATAAAAGATGGTTTTTATAAGATACTTGAAAAAATAGGGCTTGAAGTTATTGATGAAAATGTAATAGAGAGATTGAAAAAAATAGGATTTAAATTTAATGGTAAAAGGGTAATTATTGAAGGGAAAAAAGTAGATGAGTTTATAGAAAAGTGTAAGAAAAGGAATCTTGAAAAAAGAAAAGAAGATAATGAAATAAAAATTGAATCAGGAAGCCATGCTTTATACCATTTTGACCCGGAAAAAAGAGAAATAAAACCATTAACAAAGGATATACTTGAAGATTATACAAAACTTGTAGCAGGTCTTTATGAAAATAATAAACTCTCTTCTGCTTTTTGCCCTGGACAACCATTTGATATTGACCCTCAACTTTCTCAGATTTACCAGCAATTTCTTACTTTAAAATATGTTAAAAATCCAGTTATATTTTCTTATTCAAAAAAAACATTTGATATAATTTATGAAATGTCCAAAATTTGCAATTGTAAAATTTCAACAGGTGTTCATCCTATAAGTCCATTAAAGGTTGGTGGTGAGGAATTTGAACTTGCCTTATACCTTATTGATAAAAATATTTACAGAGATTTTGGAGTTGCACCAATGCCTGTTATGGGGATTACTGCTTCAATTGATTGGGTTTCTGCCTGGGCACAGAGTTTTGCTGAATGTATAGGAACTTCTATTTTACTTGAAAATCTTGGAGCAGAAAATACTTATCCTTATGCTACTTTATATGTTGCAGATATGAAAACCGGGAATTTTGTTTATGGTTCACCAGAGCATATACTTATAACAATTTTTGAAAAAGAAATAAATGAGAAAATTTTAGGGAATCCAGCAAGAACTGCAAAATCATTAAATACAAGTTCAAAAACTCCTGATATTTTTGCTGGTATGGAAAAATCAGTTCATACATTTGTTGCTCTATCTTCAGGATATAAAAAAATAGGAGGAGCAGGAATTCTTGGTGTTGATGAGATTTTCAGTCCACAACAAATCTTTATTGATTTTGAAATAGTAGAAAATGTCAAAAGAATTTTAAAAGGAATAGATGAAGAATATGAGGATATTGAAAAAAACATAAATGAAGGGATAGAATTAAATGGCTTTATAATTGCAGAAACAACAATAAAAAAATTCAGGGATTTCTATTTTTCCCCTTCTCTTTTCTCCCGTGAAACAACAAGAGTTTTTATAAAAAATAAAATTGATTTTCTTGATAAGGCATGGGAAATGGCAAAAGAGGTGATAAGGAATTACAATTACAGAATAGAAGAAATTAAAGAAAAGGAATTGTTAAAAATTTTAACTTATGAACAAAATGAAGAATGTATTTAAAATTATTGAAATTTTCTTTTATTTTTTTCCTATTCTCAATTAATTTTTACGGTCAAAATAAGTTTGAAATTTATGTTGGTCCTGTAAGTGGGTTTAAAGAACCAGAAATTTTTGAATTTATAGATTTGATTAAAAGAGCAGGATTCAATTCCATTTTTCTTCCAATAGGATTTAGTGAAGATGCATTAAAAATTTATAAATATTCCTCTGAAAAGGACTTTAAAATTTTTATAAAAATTGGTGGTGTCCCTTTTGATAAAAATTTAAGAATTGCAATAAATGAGAAAGGGAAAGAGGAAAGATTGAATTGTCCGATTCAAAAGGAGGTCTGGCAGTTTTTATACTTATATACTAAAAAATTTTTTGATAAATTTAAAGGTGAAGATTTTCTTAAAAATATTGCTGGAATATATTTTGATGTTGAAAGATTTGTTGATGCAGATATATGTTATTGTGATGAATGTTTTTATTCTTTTCTAAAATCAAAAAATATTAAAGAAGAAGTCAAAATTTTCAACAGAAAGAGATATTTATTTGAGAAAAATTTGATGAGAGAATATACTGAATTTGAGAGAGAAAGGATGATTGATATTTTAAAAGAGATTGAAGAAAAAATACATGAAGTTAATCCAGAATTAATAATTTCATATTATCCCCTTTTCTGGAGGAAGCCATTTTTCCCAAAATCATTATTTACACTCTTAATGCCGGAAAAATTTCCTCCACCTTTATGGTGGCATTTTTATAGAAAATCTGGATGGGTTTCACTTGCAGTAATAAAAGGACTTGGAAAAAAAGAAAGACCTGTTCTTTCCTGGGATGATTATTATTACTGGTCTGGTTATTCTTCAGACCCATATTATCCTGATAGAGTTAAAAAATTTTTGAGAAATTATCTTGGATATGAAGCATGGTGGTTTCCAAGTATTCTTTATGTTACAAGTTGTAGATTTAAAGGAGAATTTACACCTAAAAGAGCATATAATGAGTATAAAAAATTGGTTTCAATCAGTGATTATGGTGCAATTTTATATGGAGAAAGCGAAAAAGGAAAATCTCTTTGGGAAACACATGAAAAATTTTTAAAGGAATTTGAAAGGCATTAATTTGTTTATATCGGAATGAAAAAAAATGATATAATAAGGAAAAAATGAGTGTTATGTCTAAATTTTATTCCAGTAAATTAAAAAGGAGATTTTATGGCTAAAAAAGAATGGTGGAAAAAACCAGTAAGAATGATGCGTCACGATTTTATTTCTGGATATGATGAACTTACAAGAATTGACCTTGAAAAACTTGCCAGAGAAAAAAAGGAGAAATGGCATATTAATTGTGAATGGATAGTTGGAACCCCTGGAGCCAGCCCCGGAAGAGGATTTCAGACAACATTTGAAGCAAAAGGTTTTGAACGGGTCCCTGGATTTGAAAAATTTGACCTTTTAAGAAATTATTTACCTTATGCTCATAAATATGGAATACATTTGTTAGCATATCTCAATTTACACTGGTTTTCTTATGAATTTGCTAAAAAGCACCCCGGCTGGGAACAAATTACTTCTTCTGGAAAACCTTATGGTGAACTCTATCCTCTTTATGGTAATGGAACTACTTTCTGTGTAAATTCTCCATGGAGGGAATGGGCTTTTTCTTTAATTGAAGAAGCAATGAAAACCGGAATTGATGGAATATTTATGGATGGACCTGTAATTTTCCCTGATTGTTGTTATTGTCCTTATTGTCAGGAGAAATTTTATTCTATCTATCGTGAAAAAATCCCATATGAGGACTGGCAAAATCCACTCTGGAGAAAATTTTTGTTATTCAGGGAAGAGAGCATGGCTTTATTTTTAAAAGATGCTCAGGAAAGGGTAAAAAAAATAAATCCTGAAGGAGTTATTTTCCTCAATGCTGGTGGATGGGAACCTCGTAGTTGGAGAGTAGCGCGCAATATTCAGAAACTTTCACCTTATCAGAACTTTAATGGTGCAGAAGCATTTTTTCACCTTTATTCAGGGGAGCATTATCTTTTTGAATCTTCTATAATGGCTAAATATTTAAGAGCAGAAGGCAAGCCAGCAGTTGTTTTTACACATCATGCACAGGGAGTTTGGCATTACATACCTCTTGCACCAAGAGAAATTGAAATCGCTCTTCTTCAGACAATCGCTAATAAAGCAAATCCCTGGATTGCAATTTTTGAATCTAAATATTCACACGATATAGAAAGTTTTGAAAGAGCACAAAAGATTTTTGCATTTCAGGAAAAAAATGAAAAATATTATACAGACACAGAAAGTATATCTGATATTGCTATTCTTTTTTCTTTTCAAACTTCCAGTTTTTATATTTCTTCTCTTTCATCCTTATATAAAGATTTAGGAACAGGAATTGAGAAAGACCTTATTATTGATAAAGGAAGTGGAAAGAAAATTATTGATTGGAAAAAGAGAAAACAAATATGTGAGGAATTATTAACTTTATCTTATAAGGGTTTTTATTCAATTCTTACAAGAAATCATTTCCTTTTTGATATTATTTTGGATGGTTCTTTAACAGAGGAGAAATTGAAAAAATATAAAGTTTTAATTCTACCAGATGCCTGTCTTTTAAGTGATGAACAATTAAAAATAATTAAAAGTTTTGTTTTTGAAGGAGGCAATGTAATTGCTTCTTTTGAAGCAGGGTTTTATGATGAAGAGGGAAAAGAAAAGAAAAAAAGAATTTTTGAACTTTTTGGAATTAAGAAAATAGTTGGGCTTTTCCCACCTATAAAAGGAGAAAATTATTTTAAGGCAGATAAAAATATTTTTGGATTTCAGAAAAACCAATTAATTGAAAGGAGTCCTTATGCATTTAAAATTATACCGGAAAATAAAGTAAAAACCTTTTTTACTTTTCTTAATCCTATCCCACGAGTATATCTTCCATTAAAAGGAGAATCAAAATATCCTGCAATTTTGATAAATAAATTTGGTAAAGGGAATGTGATTTATTTTCCTTTTAATTTTGGTTCTTTTTATGGAGAATATAAACCTGAAAATTATGAGAAAATTTTGAGAGAGTCAATAAAATATTTAATAAAGCCAGCCCTTATTACAAATGCACCTCCCACTCTGGAAATAGAGGTTTACAGAAAATCTTATAGTACAATTTTTCATTTTATTAACCTTACCGGAGATATGCAAAGACCTATAACAACCATTATTCCAGTAAAAGATATAGAGGTTGAATTTTCTCATACCAATCCAGTTAAAAAAGTATTTGCTTTAAAAGAAAAAAAGAAAATTCCTTTTAGTTTTAAAGAAGGAAAATTAAAGTTTAAGTTGTCTGTAGATAATTATGAAGTAGTTGTTTGTGAATAAAATTATATTTAAATCAGGAATATTTAATTTCTTCTGGGATTTTTGCAATCTTTGGAGGTTTTCTTTTAAAATCAGTATTTCTAACTCTTTCTATTATCTTATAAATTTTTTCTTTGCTTACTTCTTTTACCTGATTTGCTATTTCATCCGCACTCATATTTTTTTCAACATAATAATAAAGGACAATATCTGCTTCTTTATATGTAAATCCAAGTTCATCCTCATCAGTTTGACCTTCCCATAATTCAGCACTCGGTTTTTTTTCTATTATTTCTTTTGGAACACCAAGGAATTCCGCAAGTTGATATATTTCTGTTTTAAAAAGGTCTCCAAGTGGATTTATAAGCCAGGCAAGGTCTCCAAAAATTGTTCCATAACCAAGATATATTTCACTTTTATTGCTTGAACCAACAACCAATCCATTAAAATGATAGGAAAGGTCATAAAGTATGCTCATTCTTTCTCTTGCTATTTTATTACCAATTCTTATTTTATCTGCCTGTGGAAAGTTTTTAAAATAATAATCTATCTGAGGGGTTACATTAAATCTTAAATATCTTATCCCAAGGGTTCTTCCTACAAGATATGCATGGTCAACAGAAACTTTTGGAGTATTTTTATAAGGTAGTATAATTCCATAGGTATTTGGTTTTCCGAAAGCCAATCTACAAAGATATCCAACTACTGTTGAATCAACTCCTCCTGACATACCAAAAATAGCATTTTGAAAATTTGCTTTTTTGAATTCATCCCTTAAAAACTCTACAAGAAAATCTCTTACCCTTTCTGCATTTATTTTTAATATCTCTTTCATAAATCCCTCCTTTTTTTCTGAATATTTTCAAGCAATATCCAGTTGTTATTAGCCCCAACGGGATTCGAACCCGTGCCTGATGGCTGAGAACCACCTGTCCTAACCATTAGACGATGGGGCCATTTTTATAATATATGTTATAATACAATCAAAATGGGAAACTTGTCAATATATAATGAAGTTTGTGGTGTAATACATGTCCATTTTTCAATAAAAAACTGGAAAAGATATTTTGAAGAGATTTTGAAAGATAGTGAGAAAGCAAATATTGATTTTATTATTTTAACAACTCATACTCCAAAGAGAAAGAAAGCAAAATATAAGTTTTTATTTGATTTGGAAGGTTATTACAAAAATATTTGTTTTATTCATGCAGAAGAATTTGATGAAAAAAAGAAAAATCATTTAATTATAATAGGAAAAAATGAATGGACAGAAGAAAACATTTTTGAAAACAATAAAAATACTTTGAAACTCGTTGCTCATCCTTATGGAAAACATCGCCTTTTCTTTGTTAAAAAAAATTATATATGGGAGAAATGGAATGAAAAATTTGATGGAATTGAAATATGGTCTTTACTTTTTAACTGGGCAGATAAAACAAAAATTTATAATCTCCCTGTAAGGTATCTATTTTTTCCTTATAATGTAAGTGTTCCAGAAGAAAGAATTTTGAGAAAATGGGATATTTTAAATCTTGAAAGAAAAATTATTGGTTTTGCAGGTCTTGATATCCATTCTTTACCATTTTATTTAAAAATTTTTGATTTTAGAAATGTTTTTTCTTATAAGAATGTATTTAAAACTTTGAGAAACCATATATACTTGAGAGAAAAATTAACAGGAAATTTTGAATCTGACAAAATAAAGATATTAAATGCAATTAAAAATGGAAATCTGTTTTTTTCTAATGATTTTTTAAGAGAGAGCAAAGGTTTTTATTTTGGTGAAAGAGATGGAAGATATGTCTGTGGAGAAGAAGGTAAAATTGGTGATATAATATTAATAAGGAATCCAGTTTTAGCAAAAACAAAATTGATAAGAAATGGAAAGGTGATAATGGAAAAAGAAATAATTGAAGAAGAATATAAAATTGAAAAAGAAGGGAATTACAGGGTTGAAGTTTATTATAAAGAAAGGCACTGGATTTTTTCAAATAATATTTATATAAAAGGAGAAAAAAATGGGAAAGAAGAAATATAAAGATGTTGTCTGCAGAAAATGGCTTGAAAAGGAAACAAAAAATTTTGTTGAAAAGGATGGTAAAATCTATTATTTTTGCAGTCCAGAATGTAAAGAAAAATTTGAAAAAGATCCAGAAAAATATATAAAACTTGTTGGATAATGAAAATAGATATCCCTGAAATTGTTGCACTGGATACTGAAACAACAGGACTTGACCCTGAAATAGATAGAATTATTGAGATTGCCTTATTGAAATTTAGAAATTTTGAAATTGGAGAGAAATTTGTTAAACTTATAAATCCAGAAATTGAAAATTTTTATTCTATAAGTGGTATTAAAAGTGAAGATGTTAAAAATGCCCCAAAATTTAAAGAAGTTGTTGAAGATATTTATAATTTCATGGAAGGCAAAATAATTTTATGTCATAATGCAAAATTTGATATTTCATTTTTAAAAAAAGAATTTGAGAGAAGTAATTATCATTTCCCTCAAATTAAAATTATTGATACTCTTTTAATAGCAAAAAGATTTTTTGGTTTTGAAAGTAATTCTTTAAATAATCTTTCAAAAAAATTTAAAATTCAGAGATTTGCAGAACATAGGGCAGAGGATGATGCAAGAGTGGCATTTGAAATTTTTAAATCATTATGTGAAAATATAGAAAACAAATATGAGGTTGATTTCATTCAAAAGATGATATTTGAGACAGAACAAATTGTTAATAAAATTTTTTACGATATTGAAATATATGATAAAATTTTAAAAGCGATTGAAAAAAGGGAAAAATTGACTATAATATATGTAAGTAATAAAAGTATTGAAAATGAAATGAAAAAGGAAATTACAAAAAGAAAAATTTTCCCTCTTGGAATAATTGAAGAAAATGGTGTAAAATATGTAAGAGCATTCTGTTATTTGAGAAACGAAGAAAGAACATTTAGATTTGACAGGATTATAAAAGTAGAATAAAATATTAAAAATTTGAAGAATAAGGAGGATTTTATAGAAGAAGTTTGAAGTTTAATAAGAAGTAGGTTTAATCCCTACCTGTTAAAATTCAAAAATACCCCGGAGGTTTAAAGGATTTTTCTTTAGATTTTCTGGGATGTGAAAGGAGGTGAAAAAATGGCAAAAGAAAAAGGAAAAGTAAAATGGTTTAACAACAAGAAGGGTTTTGGCTTCATAGAAAGAGAGAATGGAGAAGATGTATTCGTTCACTATAGTTCAATCGTTGGTCAGGGCTATAAGACACTTAATGAAGGTGATGTAGTTGAATTTGATATTGTTAAAAGAGAAAAAGGTCTTCAGGCAATCAATGTTGTAAAAATATAAAATTGATAGGTAAGTGATGCTGAAGAAAAAAATCATTTTGTATCTTCTCCTAATAGTATCTGCGATAGGGGAAACCGGTAAAAGGACTCTTAAACTTGCAATTGAATCTTATAAGAAGGGAGAATTTGAATTATCAAATAAGTATTTAGAAGATTATATTGCAGGGGAGAAAGAATTTCTTGATTATGCTTATTTAGTTTATGGATATAACCTTTTTAATCTTGGTAGTTACAACTCCGCAATAGAAAAATTTGAAATAATTATTAAAAGGTTTCCCCTATCGCCATATTTAAAAGATTCCTACCTTTTTTTAATATCTGCATATCTTAAAACAAATAATCCTGATTTTGCTTTAACCCAATATAAAGAATTCAAAAATAAATTTGGAGAAAATTTAGAAATTAAAAAACAGATTGGATTAAGATTTCTTGAAAAGGGGATTTTTTACTTTAAAAACAGAAATTATGAAGAGGCAGAAAAAAATTTAAATTTAATCTTGAATGAATTTGAGGATGAGTTTTTAAATGTATGGTCAAATTATTATATTGGACTTATTGAATTTGAAAAAAATAATTTTGAAAAGGCAAAAGAATATTTTGAAAAAGTTATAGAAGAAGGTAAGGGAGATATTTATTATGATTCAAAACTTAAAATTGGAGATTGTTATTTTAATCTTGGAGAATATGAAACTGCAGAAAAATACTATTATCAATTGAAAGAAAATGAAAAATTTTTTCAATGGGCAAAATTTCAAATTGCAAGAATTGAAAAGATTAAAGGCAATATAGAAAAATCTTTAGAAATTTTAAATGAGATTGATTATAAAGAAGATAAAGAATTAAAATTTAATGTTTTATATGAAAAAGCAAATAATTACATTTTTCTTGAAAAATGGGATGAGGCGGAAAAAATTTTAAATGATATTTTTAATGAATTCCCTCAGAATGATAAAATCCCTGAAATCTACTTTAAACTGGGAACTTTAAATTTTAATAAGAGAAATTTTGATAATGCGATAGTTCTTTTTAAAAAAGCAAATTCAATTTGTGAAAATTCAATAAAGGAAAAAAGTTTATTTTTTTTAGGATATATCTATTATATAAAAAAGGATTTTCAACAGGCATTTAATTACTGGGATGAATTAAAAAATAAGTTTCCTGAAAGTTCATTTATTCCTGTTATTTCTGAAAAGTATAAAAGAATGAGAGAAATTTTAAGAAAGTAAATTTAAAATGGAAATGAATTGTAAAAAAATTTTTAAAATAATTTTTTTTCTTTTTTTGGGAGGCAGGTGTTTTTCTCAACAAATAGAACTTACAGAGGAGATTGAGGGTAAAAATTTGAGTGAGAAGAAAACACCTATATTTTCTATTTCACCACCTATTCCTGAATTTCTCATTTTCCCTGAATTGCCTGAATTAAAATTAGAGGAGGAAAAGTTTGTAAGCAAGGAAAAAGAATCAGAAATTTTAAAAGAAGAAAAAAAATCCTTTTTCTCATTTAAATTTGGAAGTTTTTCAACAGGAGAAATAGGTTTAAATTACAATGAGAAAAATTTAAATATTTGTCTTTCAAACTTTTATTCGGGAAATTACAGAAAAAATAGTGAGATAGAAAGATTTAATTTAAACTTTTCAGTTTTTAATGAAAAGAATAATTTCAATTTTGATTTTAAAACAGGAAAAATTGAACTTCCGGGTCCTGTTAAAAATCCCTTTAATCTTGATAGAAATTTCCTATCTTTAAACTGGAAATTAAATCATACACTTTCTCAAAATTTATTTTTAAATTTCTCGCACAGATATTATAACATAGATGATAATACAAATTTTTTTAATGTTTATTTAGAAAAGGATTTTGGCGATTTCAAATTAATAACAGACCTTGAGGAGCAAATTTTTGAAAATAATGTTTTTTCTCTCTCAAATTATATCTCTTTTGAAAAGGATAAATTTTTGATAAAACCAGGACTGAAATTTATTCAAAAAGATGGAGTTAAATTTCTTGCAGATTCGATTTATAAATTTAATGATAATTTTTTAATCTTTTTTGATTCTGAATATAAAAATCCTGATTTCTGGGAAGAATTGATTTATGATAACTGGAAAGAGATAAAAAAAGATAGATTGAAACCCATTTTATTTTACAGGGCAGGTATGAAAATAAATTTAAATGAAACAGAGTTTGAGATTTCCCATTCTTATAACAGGCAATATTTATGGATTGATTATGATAGTAATTTTTTATATGAGTTATATTTAGAAAAATTCTGGAAAACATCCTTTATCTTAAATTCAGAAATCCCTTTAAATGAATACATGAAATTATTTTTGAAAATTGAAAAAGATATTTTTAATAAAGAAATTTTTTATTTTCCAGAAGATAATTTTGAATTTGGCTTTGAATATAAAAATAAGGATTTTTCAATTAGAATTTTTGCCCTTTATACAGGAGAAAGAAGATTCCCTCAAGAAAAAATAGATGATTACAATACTTTAAACCTTGAAATAACATATAAAAAGAAATTTGAAACAGGATTTGGTATTTATAATATTCTCAACAAAAAATACTTTATCCTTCCTGATTATCCAGCAGAAAAAAGAAAATTCTTAATATGGTTTAAATTCCCTTTTTAACTATATAATTTATTAAATCAACAACTCTGCAACTATAAGCCCATTCATTATCATACCATCCAAATACCTTAACAAAATTATTATCAACTATATAAGTTGAAGGAGCATCAAATATACATGAATGAGGATTCTTTGTAAAATCTTTTGAAACAAGTTCTTCTTCACAGTATTGTAAAATTCCCTTTAAATTTGTTTCCGATGCTTTCTTAAATGCAGAATTTATTTCCTCAACAGAGGTATTTTTTTCAAGTAAAACAGTTAAATCAACAATTGATACAGTAGGAGTTGGAACTCTCAATGCAATTCCATGCATTTTCCCGCTTAATGAAGGTATAACTTTTCCAATTGCCTTTGCTGCTCCTGTTGTTGTTGGGATAATTGAAAGTGCTGCTGCTCTTGCCCTTCTTAAATCTTTATGAGGTAAGTCAAGTATTCTCTGGTCATTTGTATAAGCATGAACAGTTGTCATAAGTCCTTTTACTATCCCAAAATTGTCATTCAAAACCTTTGCCATTGGAGCAAGACAGTTTGTTGTGCAGGAAGCATTTGAAAGAATTACATGTTTTTTAGGGTCATACATATCCTCATTCACTCCCATAACAATTGTAACATCCTCTCCTTTTGCAGGTGCTGTAATTATAACTTTTTTTGCTCCAGCAGAAATATGTGATTTTGCCTTTTCTGCTTCTGTGAAAAGACCTGTAGATTCAACAACTAAATCAACTCCTAAATCTTTCCATGGTAAATTATTTGGGTCTTTTTCACATAAAACTTTTATTTCTTTCCCATTTATAACTATACTTTTTTCCTTTGCAACTACTTCACCATTGAAAATTCCATAGTTTGAATCATATTTAAAAAGATGGGCAAGTGTTTTTGCATCAGTTATATCATTAACAGCAACAAATTCAAAACCACTATAATTTAATTCAATTGCACTTCTTAAAACCAATCTACCAATTCTTCCAAATCCATTTATTCCAACTCTTACCATTTCTCCCTCCTTTTTTAAGTCTTAATTATAACATATTCAAAAAAATTTGACAAAAAATTTTTTTTATTTAAAATAATAAAAAATTTTGGGGTGCCAGAAATGGCTTAATAGGGAAGTGCTGTAGTCCGACTATGGCGGATGATCAGCCACTCCCCCGGAGCTGTGAGGGCAGACGAAAGGCAAAAAAGCCACTGGCCTAAATGGCTGGGAAGGCTGCCGAGTAGGATGAAGCCCGAGTCAGAAGACCTGCCCCAAAATTGGCGATAATTTCTTTCTGCGAGGGCGGAAAGAAATGGCGAAGAAAACGGGTGCAGCCCGCCAATTATTTGGCGGGCTTTTTTATTTTGAAAGGAGGTGATTTAAAATGAATTAGAATAAAAAATTTTGAGAGATTTAAAATTTTAAAAAATTCAATTTTAAAAAATTTTAAAAAGGAGGTTTGAGATGAAAAGAATAATTTTGAGAAAAAATGGATTTACACTTATAGAATTGCTTGTTGTTGTGGCTATCATTGGGATTCTTGCAGCGATGCTTATGCCGACACTTGCAAAAGCAAGGGAAAAAGCAAGGCAGGCAACCTGTATGAATAATTTAAAAAACCTTTCACTTGCTTTTTTAATGTATGTTCAGGATAATAATGATTATTTTCCACCAACTTATTATTTAACTTATACATCCGAAATTGGATGGGATTTCGCAACAGATACATGGTGGGCAACTTATAGACCTGGAATTATAGGAAGTTATTTAACGAAAGGAATATTTGAATGTCCAACAGCAAAAAAGATAATAAAGTCATATGATAGACCATTTACAGGTTATGCTTATAATGCCTCTTATATTGGAGGTGGATATTCTGTTTGGGTTGGAGAAGCAAGACCACCTGCAAAACTTTCAAGAATAAGAAAACCATCAGAGACAGTTCTTTTATGTGATAGTGCATCATGGTCTTCTTTTACAAATGAAATAATAGGAAATAATTATTTAAGAGCACCAAATGACCCTTATTATTCATGGATTGGACCAAATGTTCACTTTAGACACAATGGAATTGCAAATGTTGCTTTCTGTGATGGTCATGTTGAAGGTTTAAAAACAAAATATAATGTGAGTAATAAGGATACTTCACTTGGAGATTTATCAAAAGATGATAGTTTATATGATTTAGAATGAAATGAAAAAAATAGTTTTTTTAATAAGTATTTTCACAACTTTATTATATTCAGGAAACATTCCAGAAAGGATTGTTTCTCTTGGTCCTGCAATTACAGAAGATATTTATTTGCTTGGGAAGGGAGATAATATTGTCGGGAATACAATTTACTGTAATAGACCCAAAGAAGCAAAATATAAGGAGAAAGTGGGGAATGTTATAGATGTTAATGTTGAAAAAATTTATTCTTTAAAACCTGATATTGTATTTGCAACAAATTTAACAAATCCAAAAGATGTAAAAAAATTAAGAGAACTTGGGATAAGAGTTGAAATTTTTACATATCCAAAAAATTTTAATCAATTATTTGAGCAGTTTTTAAAGATTGGAGAAATTATTGGGGAAAGGAAAAAAGCAGAAGAAATGATAAAAAATGTAAAGAAAGAAATTGAAAAGATTAAAAAAGAGACAGAGGGGAGAAAAAAAGTTAAAGTTCTTGTTCAGGTTGGCACAAAACCTTTATGGGTAGCAGGAGAAAATACATTTATTGGAGATATAGTAAAATTTTCAGGAGGAGATAATATAATTAAAGGTGAAGGTGGAATATATAGTATTGAGGAAATCATAAAGAAAAATCCAGAGGTAATTATAATAACATCAATGGGAATAGATACAGAGGAAGAAAAAAAGACATGGCAGAAATATAAAATGATAGAGGCAGTTAAAAATAATAAAATTTTTGTAGTTGATAGTGATAAAATATGCAGTCCAACTCCTTTAACATTTTTGGAAGTCATTAAAGAATTATATAAAATTTTACATTAAAAACTATTTGACCAATTGCTCAAATGGTAAAATATAAAAATGGAAAAAGGATTAATAGAAGTTTATACAGGAGATGGTAAAGGGAAAACAACAGCGGTTATTGGGCTTGCATGTAGAGCAATAGGTCATAATTTAAAGGTTTGTTTTATCTATTTTCATAAAAATCCGGAAAGATGGGGATATGGAGAATTTAAAATTTTAGAAAAGATAGGAGTTGATATATTTGGTTTTGCAAAAGAGCATCCTCATTTTGATAAGGTAGAAAAAGAAAAGTTGAGGGAAGAATGTTTAAAAGGTATAGAATTCATTAAAAAAATTTATAAAGAAAAAAAATATGATGTTATTATCTGTGATGAGATTTTGATTTCTTTAAGGGATGGTTTTTTAAATGAAGAAGAAATAATTAAAATAATGGAAGAAAAACCAAAAAATGTTGAACTTGTATTGACCGGAAGATATATAACAGAAAAAATAATTGAGAAAGCAGACCTTGTAAGTGAAATAAAAAAAATAAAACATCCATATGATAAAGGCATAAAATCAAGAGAAGGTATTGAATTTTAATCTTTCCGGTTTTAACTTTTCCCTTTTTCCCTCTAATTACTTTTTCCTTCTTTTCCCTCTCCCCTAATTTACTTTACCTTATTTTTCCCTCTCCCCATGGTAGCCACTGCGACCCGCCATTGGGATGGCGGGAGAGGGTTAGGGTGAGGGAAGAGGAAATGTGAAATTAAAAGAAGAGTGTAAATTGTGAGTAGAGGAGACAAGAATAAAAAGGGTTGACAGATTTCAAAAAAATGGGTATAATAATTTAAAAAAAGGAGGTTAAATGGCTCGCTTTTTATTTGCAGATATAAGAAAAAAGGATATAAAAAAATTGTATGAAATTTTGAAGAAAGAAGAAGAGCATATTAAAAAGAGGGTTCATGCAATAATTCTTTCTGGTATTCATAAGTATAAAGTTAGTGAGATTTCAAAAATTGTCAATTTACATCCAAACCATTTAAGGAAATGGATTAAAAGATATAATAAAGAAGGAATTGATATAATTTTAAATTCTCCAAGGACAGGAAAAAAGAAAAAAATCACAGAAGATATAAAAAATAAAATAATTGAAATAGCAAAAATACCACCAAGGAAACTGGGCCTTTTATTTTCAAACTGGACATTACATAAACTTAAAAAATATCTTGAGGAGAATAAAATAATTGAAAAAATAAGCCATGAAACAATAAGGAAAATACTTAAAGAAACAAATATTGAAATTAAAGAGGCAACAACTGAATAAATTTGAAAAAGGAGGTGGGAATGGGACTCTGGAATTTAAATAAATTTCCTTTTAATCCAAATGAATTATCAGAAAATCTTAAAAATGGCTCACTTTATAAAATTTTAAATAGTTCCCTTACAAAAAAAGTTATTTCCAATTACCTTCAAAAAAATGAAAAAGGAATTACAAAACTTGAAGAATTTGTTGAGAAATTCAGTTCAGATACAAGGGGTTTATTTGAAAGAATGTTAAAAGATAGAGAGACAATTGTTCCTTATATAATTTTTGACCATATATGCAAGATTTTTGATATTGATAGAACAAAGTTAAAGGATATGATAAAAAATCCAATTATAAAAAAATCAATATTGAATGTTGCTGAAACAATTGTTAAATTTGGTGTTAAAGAGCCACTTGTTTTTGCTCAACCACTTATGGTTGTATGGAATATAACAGGTAAATGCAATTTAAGATGTAAACACTGTTATGAAGATGCAGGAGTTTTATCTAAAGGATTACCTAAAGAACTTACAAGAGAAGAAAAAATAAAACTTATGGAAGAGATAGTTAAAACAAATATACCAACTTTTGCATTTGCAGGAGGAGAACCATTGATTGACCCTGTCTTCTGGGAACTTGCAAAAATAGGGAAAGAGGCAGGCCTTTATATGTCAATAAATACAAATGGAACACTTATAACAAAAGAGGTAGCAGAAAAATTAAAGGAGATTGGTTTTGCATATTATGGAGTAAGTTTAGATGGAGTAAATGAAATTCATGATGAATTCAGAGGAGTAAAAGGTGCTTTCCAGAGGGCATTAAATGGAATAAAAAATTTAATTGAAGTTGGAGAGGCAGATAAAGTATGTATTTCTTTTACAGTTGCAAGAGAAAATGCAATTATTAAAAACCAAATACCTGAAATGATTAAATTGAGAGATAATCTTGGAATTAGAAAGGTTGTTTTATACAATTATATACCATGTGGAAGGGCTGATTTTTCAAATGATTTAACATGTGAGGAAAGGGAAAAATTATTTGAATTATTCTATGATGATTTAAAATCAGGAAAAGAATCATTATTATCAACTGCACCTCAATTTGGAAGATACTGTAAGCAGATGTATGAACTTGGAAATGGAGAATGGACAGTTATAGGACATTTTACTTCAGGAAATACAAAAAAACTTAAAAATCTTGTTGAACTTATTGGTGGTTGTGGAGCAGGAAGAGCGTATATAGCAATTCAGCCGGATGGAAGCATAACTCCATGTGTTTTCATGCCAGATGTTTATATTGGAAGTATGAAAAAGGATGGAGAAATAAAAAAAGAAAATTTGATTGATGTATGGGAAAATTCAAAGGTTTTAAATATAATAAGGGATAGAAGGAATCATCCAGAAAGATATGGTTGCAAAGGGAAATATTTTTCAGTTTGTGGTGGATGTGTTGCACGCGCTTATGCATATTTTGGTGATTTTACTGCTCCTGACCCTGGCTGTATTTTGAATAAAGAAATAATAGATGAATTGAAAAAAGAAAAAAGTTTAGTTTGAAAAATTAAATCCTATTAAAACACTTCTCCCATAGAAAGTGTAAAGAAGAGGAAAATTTGGAAAATTCTCTTTTTTGAAAATAAATACGATAACCCTTGACAAATTTTTTAAAATATGTTATAATATATAATGTAAAATGAAAATACATTACCTTTGACAGTTGTCAAGAATTTTGTGTCTGGTTCACCTCCTTTCTTCCAAATCTTAAATTGAAAAGTTGTAATATCTCATACTCATTAACTTTTAAATTTATAACAGGATTTTTCCATCTCCCTTCCCTTAAATTCTCCCAAATTAAGTAAAAATTTATATCTACTAACTCTTTTGACTGAAAATATCCTCCAGTTCTTATCCTCTTTTCCTCAAGTTGTCTGTTTATATTCTCGCACGCATTTGTTGTATAGATATATTTCCTGTTCTTTTAGGATATTTTTTAAATGTAAAGTATTTTTCTTTATTGGCTTCTATCTTCTTTATAAAATAGGGATATTTTTTCTTGTATTTCTCAATCAATAAGTTAAACTCCTCTATCGCTTGCTCAAAATTTTGGCATCCTATCATTATCTTTTTTATCC